>ERZ1645185.69-NODE-69-length-44460-cov-9.852809_pt1 | contig 44460 bp, 40 predicted proteins | sample MGYA00575351_ERZ1645185 | MGnify/ENA primary metagenome ERZ1645185 (study PRJEB40838, sample SAMN11284767) | freshwater sediment metagenome | isolation source: river sediment | host: Sediment | place: India: Jana village, Kanpur | collected 2015-12-17 ... | reverse complement strand
CAGCCCCAGCGCATCGAAATCGGCGGCCAGCGGGCCTTCGGCGAGCGTAAAATCGGCGGTTTCCGCACGCTGCGACGCGGAGTTCTTTTCCGGGCCGCGAATTCCGGGCGCGGAACGGTTCGGCCCCGGGCCGCGAATTCCGGGCGCGGTAGAGTCCATTTTCGGGCCGCGAATTCCGGGCGCGGCCCAGATCAGCCCGCCGGCTTCCGTCGCGGGCACCGGCACAAGCCCCATCGTGCCCTTGTCCAGCCCGGGGAAGGTTTCCGGCCGGGGCAGGCCCTTCAGCCGGCCGTCCAGTGCATAGGCCCAGGCGTGATAGGGGCAGACGAGCAGCGGTTCCCTCACCGGATCCGGCGCGTCGATCAGGCGGGTGCCGCGATGGCGGCAGGCGTTCAGGAAGATGCGCAGGGCCCCCTGCCTGTCGCGCATCAGGATCAGCGGCGCGCCGAAGCCATCGTGCGTCATCAGCGTGCCGGGATCCGGCAGCATGGCGGACGGGCCGATCACCAGCGGAAGCGCGCTGAACATCCGCGCCTGCTCGGCCGCAAAGCGATCGGGGCATAGATAGACGGAGGCCGGCACGCGGGACCGGATGAACTGCCGGGGGCCGCCGCCATCCCGGCACTGGGCCGCAAGCGCGATCTGCGCCGCCGTCGGCGTGCGGCGCCGGGGTTCGAATGGCGCGTTCATGAAGGCGATTGTGCGCCCCTGCGCCAAACCTCGCAATCCTGTTTCATTTGCACGGGAAAGCGGGCAGACAAGGCCCCGCATGACAGACACCGAACGCAAGGGCCGCGATTGGGGCGGCGCCATCCGCCCCTATCTGGAAAAGGAACCGCTGGGCGCCCTGCTGCTGGGGATTTCCTCGGGCGCGCCCTTTGCCATGATCGCCTCCACGCTGACGACGCGGCTGGCGGAATCCGGCATCGACAAGAAGACCGTGACGGCATTCGCGCTGACCTTCCTGCTCTATAATTTCAAGTTCCTGTGGGCGCCCTTCATCGACCGCATCCGGATTCCGGGCCTTGCCGCCGCCGTGGGGCAGCGCCGTGCCTGGCTGTACGTGATCGCGGCCTGCACCATCGCCGCCATCATCTGGATGGGGCGGGTCGATCCCGTGGCGGATATCCGGCTGATGGTGATCGCGGCGCTGACGGTCGCATTCTTCGGCGCAACATTCGACATCATCATCGATGCCTTCCGCATCGACAGCCTGAAGCCCGAGCAGCTGGGGGCAGGATCGGGCATGAGCCAGTATGGCTGGCGGCTGGGTTCGAATGGTGCGGGCGCCATTGCCCTGTTCGTCGCCAATCGGGCCGGCTGGGACATCGCCTATCTTGCGGCCGCCTTCTTCGCGGTCCCCGCCGTGATGGCGGGCTTCCTGCTGGGCGAGCCCGTCCGCCGCACCGACGTGCTGGCGAAGGAGGGGCCCGAACCCTTCCTGAAGCGGGTGCGATCCACCTTCATCGCCCCGCTCGCCGATTTCATGACCCGCCCGAACGCCATTCTGGTGCTGCTGTTCGTGCTGATCCACAAGATCGGCGACACGCTGGCCAATCTTTCGTTGCGCATCCTGCTGGCCGATCTGGGCTTCGACAAGGATGCCATCGCCATCTACGATGTGATCTTCGGCCTTGTCGCCTTCCTGATCGGGGTGTTCGTGGGCGGCATCGTCTATGCGAAGCTGGGCATGATGCGTGCGCTCATGCTGTGCCTGATCCTGATGGGCGTCTCCAACCTGATGTTCGCCTGGCTGGCCACCATGGGGCCGGTGAACTGGGCGCTGGCCGCAACGATGGGCTTCGAGAATTTCGCCAGCGGCATGGGCGGCGTCGCCGTCGTCGCCTATCTCAGCTGGCTGTGTGATCTGCGCTTCACCGCAACCCAGTTCGCGCTGCTGTCGGCCATGTCGTCCATCCTGGGCCGCTCCGTGCAGGGCACGACGGCCGGCGCGCTCATCGAATCGCTGGGCTTCGTGAACTTCTACCTGCTGACGACGCTGCTGGCGGTGCCGGGCATCCTGCTGTTTGCCGTGCTGATGCGGCGGGAGCCGCCCACGCCGAAATCGGCCGTTCCCGCCTGACAGGCGCGCGCCGGATTGTCATAATCAGCGGCTAGAGGCGGCTCACCGGGCGGATGGCCCGGCCAGGAGGCAGGACCCGATGCTGCAACCTTCGCTTGCGACAACCTCCGTGGCGCCGCAGCTGCTGGCGCTCGCCCCCCATATCCACCGGCAAGGCCAGCTGGACGTGCGCATCGCGCGCAGCGACGAGGAGATCGCCGCCGCACAGGCGCTGCGATACCGGATCTTCTACGACGAGATGGGCGCGCAGCCGTCGCTCGCCATGCAGGCCGCGCGGCGCGACATCGACGATTATGATCATGTCTGCGACCATCTGCTGGTGATCGACCATGGCCTGGACGGCCGGCCAGAGGTGGTGGGCACCTACCGGCTGCTGCGGCAGCAGGTGGCGGAACGGCATCGCGGCTTCTATTCGGCGGGCGAATATGATCTCTCGCCGCTGCTCGCCTCTGCCGGGGGCCAGCTGCTGGAACTGGGCCGCAGCTGCGTGGCGCCCGAACATCGCAACAGCACCACCATCAGCCTGTTGTGGCGCGGCATCGCCACCTATCTGGCGCAGCACCGGATCAGCCACATGTTCGGCTGCGCATCCCTGCATGGCACCGATCCGGCGCAACATGCCGCCGAACTCAGCTATCTGGTCCACCACCACCTCGCGCCGCCCGCCCTGCGCGCCCGCGCGCTGGATCATGCGCCCATGGATTTGCTGCCCGCCGGCAGCTATGACGTGAAGGCGGCGCAGCGCGCGCTGCCGCCGCTCGTCAAAGGCTATCTGAGGGTCGGTGCGATGGTTGGGGACGGCGCGTTCGTGGACAGGCAGTTCAACACGGTCGACGTGTTCGTGCTGATGCCCGTGGGCGGTATCACGCGCCGCTATCTCGACAGGTTCGCCACCGCCAACGACGCGGTTTGATCGCCGCCTTCCGATCCCTGCTTGGCGCCACCCGGCGGGAGACGCTGCCCGATCATGTGATGCTGCCCGGCGGCCCGCTGCCGCTGGTGGCGCGGGTGAACCCCCGGGCGCGCCGCCTCTCTCTCCGGGTATGCGCGGCCAGCCGGTCCGTCCGGCTGACGCTGCCGCCGCGCGCCGGCATCGCCCATGCGCGCGCGTTCCTGGAAAGCCATCAGGGCTGGATCGAGGCGCAGGCCCTGCGCCGGCTGCCGCCGCCGCGCCCCTTCGTGCCGGGCGCCCGGATCCCCGTTGGCGGGGCACAGATGCAGCTCGTGCCGGGCAGCGGCCGGATCGCCCGGCGTTCGGGCGAAACGCTGCTGGTGCCCGGCGAAGGCCCCCTGTTCGCCGCGCGCACGCAGCGCTGGCTGAAGGCCGAGGCGCTGACCCTGATGGAGGGGGAAACGCGCGCCCTGGCCGCCTGCATCGGCCGCGAGGTGCGCGAGGTGCGCGTGGCCGATCCGCGCAGCCGCTGGGGCAGTTGCGCCGCCGATGGCCGCATCGCCTATAGCTGGCGGCTGATCCTGGCCCCGGACCATGTGCGGCGGTCTGTCGTCGCGCATGAAGTGGCGCACCTGGCGGAGATGAACCATGGCGTCCGCTTCTGGCGGCTGGCGACCGATCTTCTGGGGGAGCCGCATGACGCGGCGCGCGGCTGGCTGCGGGCGAACGGCCCGCTGCTCTTGAGTTACGGCGCGACCTGACGCGCCCGCCAGTTGCGCCAGTGGGCGTAGGCGACGATCAGCCCGCCCGCCACCGTCAGCGCGGGTTCCAGAACCTCCCGCCCATGGGCGAGCGCGCCGGCCGCCATCAGCGCGAACCCCAGGATCGCCATCAGCCAGGGCATCCGGCTGCGGTGAATGGCCGAGCCGCGCACCAGGGCATAGATGGAAACCGGCGCCGCCAGCGCGATCAGCAGCCAGTGCACCCACACGGGGCCGTGCAGCAGTTCATCCGCGACTCCGGCTGCGAGCATGGGCGACAGCGCCAGCCCCAGCGGCAGCAGCAGGCAATGCACCAGGCACAGGCTGGACATCAGCGCCGCGGCGCCGTCGATCGATGGATCGTCCCTGTGGTGGAGTGTCACTTGCGGTTGGCCCTGCTCGCTGTTGCGGGATGTAATATTGTAACATCCCGCTTTCGTCAAGGCCGGGCTGTCAGCCGATCGAGGGGTAGAGGATCGTGTCGCGCGGGGGATCGGCGAGGCCGGGATAGTCTGTCGTGTAGTGCAGGCCCCGGCTTTCCTTGCGGCTTTGCGCTGAACGGACGATCAGATCGGCCACTTCGGCCAGGTTGCGCAGCTCCAGCAGATCCGGCGTCACGCGGAAATTGCCGTAATAATCCGCGATTTCCTGCCGCAGCAGCGCCACGCGGTGGGCAGCGCGTTCCAGCCGTCTGTCGGTACGGACGATGCCGACATAATCCCACATGAAACGGCGGAGCTCGTCCCAGTTGTGGGTGACGACGACTTCCTCGTCGGAGATCGTCACCCGGCTTTCGTCCCAGGGGCGGATGTCGGCCGGGGGCGGGGTATCGGGGAAGCGCGCGAGGATCTCGTCTGCGGCGGCGGCGCCGAACACGAGGCATTCCAGCAGGCTGTTCGACGCCAGCCGGTTCGCGCCATGCAGGCCCGACTGGCTGACTTCGCCGACGGCATAGAGGCCGGGCAGGTCGGTGCGGCCGTGCAGATCCACCAGCACGCCGCCGCAGCTGTAGTGGGCGGCCGGAACCACGGGGATCGGCTGGGTCACGGGGTCGATCCCCAGCTCGCGCAGCCGTTTCACGATCGTCGGGAAATGCTCTTCCACGAAGCCGGCCGGCTTGTGCGTCATGTCCAGCAGGACGTGCGGGATGCCCAGCCGCTTCATCTCGGCGTCGATGGCGCGGGCGACGACATCGCGCGGGGCCAGTTCACGGCGCGGATCATGCGCTTCCATGAAGGCGGTGCCGACCTTGTTTGCGGCATCCGCCGCGGGCGGCAGCCGCAGGATCCCGCCTTCGCCGCGCATGGCTTCGGTGATCAGGAAATTCTTCACCTGCGGGTGATAGAGGCAGGTGGGGTGGAACTGGTTGAACTCCATGTTGGACACCCGGCAGCCGGCGCGCCAGGCCATCGCGATGCCGTCCCCGGTGGAGCCGTCCGGGTTGGTGGAGAAGCGATAGACGCGGGAGGCGCCGCCGGTTGCCAGCACCACCGCGCGGCCCAGCAGGCGGCGGACATGGCCGGATTCGCGATCCAGCACATAGAGGCCCATGGCGCGCCGTTCGGCAAAGCCCCGGCCGTCGGCATGGCGTTCGGTGATGATGTCGATCGCCACCTGCCCGGGCAGGAAGCGGATGCCCGGCGTGGCGAGCGCCGCCTTTTCCAGCGCCTTCTGCACCGCCCAGCCGGTCGCGTCGTCCACATGCACGATCCGGCGCGCGCTGTGCCCGCCTTCCCTTGTCAGGTGCCAGCGCTCGGAAACCGTCTCGCCCGGATTGAAGGGCACGCCCAGCGCGGCCAGCCGCTCGATCGCGGGGCCGGCATGTTCCACCACAAACTCCACCGCGCGGCGGTCGTTCAGGCCCGCGCCCGCCACCATCGTGTCCTCGATATGGCTTTCGAAGGTGTCGCCCTCGTCCAGCACGGCGGCGATGCCGCCCTGCGCCCAGCTGGTGGAGCCGGCCGAGATGTCAGCCTTCGACAACACCAGCACATTCAGCCCGCCGCCCGCGAGGTTGAGCGCCGTCGTCAGGCCGGCAGCGCCTGAGCCGACAACGATGACATCCGCCTCGATCAGTTCGGACATCAGCGCCCCCCTGCCGGCCCGCCAGCAAACAGCGGACCATACTCCGCCACCACAGTCGCCGGATCGAGGCTGCGGCCGGCCTGGCTCTCGTAGAGCTTCGCGCCGGGGCCTTCCGGAAACACGATTTCGATCCAGCCGCCGACGCTGCTTGGCCCGCCGCGCTCGAGGCTGATGTAGGACAGGTTCGTTCCGACGATTGCGAAGCGCGGCATCCCGCGCTTCTGCGCCTGCTGCGCCGCCACCAGAAGCAGCGCCTCGTCCTGGGTGTCCACCTGCGCCATTCGCGTGGTGAGCCCGATGCGCAGCGCGGACGCGTCGCGCGCGGGCGCGGGTTTCACGCTGTCGCCGCCCGGCTTCGCCAGCGCCTTGCCGATGTCGCTGGCGGGATCGGCATCCTCGAAGCGGGGCAGCAGCAGCATCAGCCGCTCGGGCGCCCCCTTGCCATGCACCTTGTCGGCGGCGGCCCGACGGGAATCCGCGCGGAGCTTCGCGGGATCGACGGGGGCGGCCCAGCCCTTGCCTGCCCCGGCCGATTCCAGCACGGGGGCGACCCATTCGGCGGGCACCAGCCAGCGCGTCCGCGCAGAGAGCAGGGTGCGCGCCTCGTCGATCCGGCCCACAGACACGGCCTGCCGCGCGCGGGCGAGCTGGATGAACTCGTCGGCCCGGGACACCGCCAGTGCGGCATCCCGCGCGTCCGCGCCGCTGCCCTGCGCCACGATGGCCAGCTTGTCGGCGGCTTCCTGGGCATCCGCGATGCTGGCGTCGGCCCCGGCGCTGTCCCCCGCGAGGGCCTGCGCCAGCGCCAGCTGGGCGAACAGCTGCGCCCATGGCTCCCGCGCAGCATCCTTCACCATGCGATAGTCAGCGGCCGCGCCCGCGTAATCGGCCGCGCCCAGCCGCTGCCGCGCGCGCTGGGCGACGGCCGAACTGCTCTTCAGCGCCCTGCGGTCCAGCACGGCTGCCTCGGCGCCGGAAATGTCCGTCGACAGCGCCAGGATCGCCAGCCCCTCCTGATGCAGCAGCGAGCCGCCGGGGCGCGCCGCCATCGCTTCCAGCGCCAGCGCCTCTGCGCCGGGCTGATCCCCCTGCGACAGGCGGGCAATGGCCGCCAGCAGCTTGAGCGACGGGTGGAGGGTGCGCACCGCCTGCGCCTGCAACTCGGGCGGCAGCTCTACCGCAAGCCCGGATCGCGCATCTCGTTCGGCATCGGCCGCATTGCCGGATTCCAGCGAATGGATGCCGCGGGCCAGATAGACTTCCGCGCGGCGCACGGGGTTCCCCGTCAGCGTGGAATCGCCCAGCGCTTCGGAACAGGCCGTCACGCCGGCGGCCCCCTTCAGCCGGGCAGACGGATTCGGCCGTTCGCCCATGCCGGAGAGGCCCAGCGTCCCCAGCGCGAGAACGCCGCGGGCAACGGATTCCGCCGTATCCACCCGGCGCGGAAAGCCATCGCATTTCACAAGCGCGCTCTGCGCATAGGCCGGCGCTACGCAACAGGCAGCCGTCACAATGGCCGCCAACACCCGCTTCATGCGGACCCTCCCGTCAGTTCAAGGAACACATCTTCCAGATCCGCCTCCCGCGTGGACACGTCCACAACGGAAAGGCCCGATGCCTGCAGCCGGGCAAGGATGGCGCCCGCCTGCACGGCCTGCTTGTCGTAGAGGATGTCCAGCCGGCGCGGGGCCGTCAGCTCCACGCGGGTCACGCCCTCGATGTCGGGCAGGGTGGTCACGTCATGCTCCACCGTCACCAGCACGCGCTTGTCGCGCGCCTGGGCCAGAAGATCGGCCTTGGACTTGTCGGCGACGATGCGGCCATGGTTCACGATGGCGATCCGGTCGCACAGCTCTTCGGCTTCTTCCAGATAATGGGTCGTCAGCACGATGGTGGTGCCCGCCGCGTGCAGCTCGCGCACATAGGACCACAGCATCTGCCGCAGCTCGATGTCCACGCCGGCCGTCGGCTCGTCCAGGATCACCACGGGCGGCGCATGCACCAGCGCCTTCGCGATCAGCAGGCGGCGCTTCATCCCGCCCGACAGCTGGCGGGTATAGACATGCGCCTTGTCGGCCAGCCGCACCTTTTCCAGCAGCTCCATGGACCGGCGCCGTTCCTTCGGCACGCCATAGAGGCCGGCCTGAAGTTCCAGCGTCTCGAACGGGGTGAAGAAGGCGTCGAACAGCAGTTCCTGCGGCACCACGCCGATGGAGGCCTTGGCGTTGCGGGGGTGGGCGTCGATGTCGAACCCCCACACCTCGGCCCTGCCGCCTGTTTTCATCACCAGCCCCGCAAGGATGTTGATGAGGGTGGATTTTCCCGCCCCGTTCGGCCCCAGCAGCCCGAACATCGAGCCGCGCGGGATGTCGAGGCTGATGCCATCGAGCGCGCGCTTGCCGCCGGCATAGGTCTTTTCCAGCCCCTGCAGCCGGATGGCCGGGGGCGTCATGCCAGCTGCCGCACGTCTGACAGCCGCCCGGTGACGGCGGCCGCCGCCGCCATCGCGGGCGACATCAGGTGGGTGCGCGCACCCGGCCCCTGCCGCCCGACGAAATTGCGGTTGGAGGTGGAGGCGCAGCGCTCGCCCGAAGGCACCTTGTCGGGGTTCATGCCGAGGCACATGGAACAGCCGGGCTCCCGCCATTCGAAGCCGGCTTCGCGGAACACGCGGTCCAGCCCTTCCGCTTCCGCCTGCCGCTTCACCAGCCCCGATCCGGGCACCACCAGCGCCTGCCGCACATTGGCGGCAACCCGGCGGCCCTTCACGATCTCGGCCGCCGCGCGCAGATCCTCGATCCGGCTGTTGGTGCAGCTGCCGATGAAGATGTTCTCCACCGCCACATCCTCCATCCGGGTGCCGGGGGCGAGGCCCATATAGGCCAGCGACTTTTCCGCGGCCGCGCGCTTCGATGCGTCAGCGAAGCTGTCGGGCGAGGGGACAACGCCCGTCACCGGCACGACGTCCTCGGGGCTGGTGCCCCAGGTGACGAGCGGGGCGATGGCGCTGCCGTCGATCACCACCTCCCGGTCGAACCGGGCGCCCGGATCGGTGGGCAGCTGGCGCCACCAGGCGAGCGCCCGTTCCAGATCGGCGCCCTTCGGCGCGCGCGGCCGGCCGGCGACATAGGCGAAGGTCTTGTCATCGGGCGCGACGAGCCCGGCGCGCGCGCCCGCCTCGATCGACATGTTGCAGAGCGTCATGCGCCCTTCCATGCTGAGCGCCTCGATCACCGGGCCGCGATATTCCAGCACATGGCCGGTGCCGCCCGCCGTGCCCAGCGCGCCGCAGATCGCCAGCGCCACGTCCTTTGCGGTGATCGAATAGCCGAGGCTGCCCGTGACCGTGACGGCGAAGTTGCGCGACTTCTTCAGCAGCAGCGTCTGGGTGGCGAACACATGTTCCACCTCGGACGTGCCGATGCCGAAGGCGAGCGCGCCGAACGCGCCATGGGTGGAGGTGTGGCTGTCGCCGCAGACAAGTGTGACGCCCGGCAGGGTAAAGCCCTGTTCCGGCCCGATCACATGGACGATCCCCTGTTCGGGCGCATCGACGTCGAAATATTCCACCCCGAACTCGGCGCAATTGGCCTTCAGCGCCGCAAGCTGGGCCGCCGATTCGGGATCGGTGATGGGCTGCCGGCGGTCCGTCGTCGGCACATTGTGATCCGGCACCGCCAGCGTCAGATCCGGGCGGCGAAGGCGGCGGCCTGCGGCCTTCAGCCCGCTGAACGCCTGCGGCGTGGTCACTTCGTGGATCAGATGGCGGTCGATGAAGATCAGCGAGGTGCCGTCGTCGCGGGTGGAAACGACATGGTCATCCCAGATCTTGTCGTAGAGGGTGCGTGGCGCTGTCATGACCCACTGGCGTTAGGCCCCCCACTCCCGCCGGGTCAAGCGGGCCGACGCCCCGGCCGGGCGGGCGCGGCTGCGTCAGATTCCGCGGTCGCGGCGGATCTGGCGCCAGTTGGCCACATTCGCCTGATGCTCCTCGTAGGTGCGGGCGAAGGCGTGGCCGCCCGTGCCGTCGGCCACCATGTAGAGATAGTCATGCACTTCCGGGTCCAGCACGGCGGCGATGCTTTCACGCCCCGGATTGGTGATCGGCCCCTGCGGAAGGCCGTCGCGGACATAGGTGTTGTAGCCGTTGTTCGCGCGCAGTTCCGACTGGCGGATGCGCCGCTGCAGCGGCTTGCCCTTGGTGACGGGGTAGATCACCGTCGGGTCCGCCTGCAGCCGCATGCCCTGCTTCAGCCGGTTGGAATAGAGCCCCGCGATGCGCCGCCGTTCGGACGGGTCGCCGGTTTCCTTTTCCACGATGCCCGCCAGGATGACGGCCTCGTCCTTCGTCTTGACGGCGGTATGCTCGGAGCGGCGCTCCCACTGGCGGTCCAGTTCCTCCGTCATCGCCTGCTGCATCCGCTTCAGCACATCGGCGCGGGTTTCGCCGATCTTCGCCTCATAGGTGGCGGGCAGCACCGTGCCTTCGGCGGGCGGCTCCACCCGGCCCTTCAGCCGGCCGACGGCGTTCAGCCGTTCCGCCACCTGGATGGAGGGCATGCCTTCGGGGATGGGGATGCGCACGATCAGCGTGTCGCCGCGCTTCAGCCGCTCCAGGATGGAGCCCCAGCCCTCGCCCTCGAAGAAGCCGTAGGTGCCATACTGGATCTCGCGGCTGTCCCCCAGCGCGCGGGCCAGCAGCTCGAAGGCTTCGGAACTGTCGACGACGCCGGCCTGCTCCAGGATGTCGGCCGCCTGCCCGATGGAGGCGCCGCGCGGGATCTCCACCTCGATCCGGTCTGCGCCCGGCAGCGGCGCGCGCCGCCACATCGTCGCGGTCCACAGGCTGAGCGTGAGCATGGCGAGGAGCGACAGAACCGCCCCCCACACGACCCAGCGCGGCTGCCCCGCGACCCTGGCGCCTGCGGCCATCAAGCCTTCTTGAACACGACGGTCGCGTTGGTGCCGCCGAAGCCGAAGCTGTTGTTCAGCACGGCCTCCACCTTGCGCTCCTTCGCCTTCCACGGGACCAGGTCGACGCCTTCCGCGCCTTCGCACGGATCTTCAAGGTTCAGCGTCGGCGGCACGATCTGGTCGCGCAGGGCGAGCAGGGTGAAGATGCTTTCCACCGCGCCCGCGCCGCCCAGCAGGTGGCCGATGGCGGACTTGGTGCTGCTCATCGACACCTTGCCGATGTCGGCGCCGAACAGCCGCTTCACCGCGCCCAGCTCCAGCTCGTCGCCCATGGGCGTGGAGGTGCCGTGGGCGTTCACATAATCGATGTCGCCCGGGTTCAGCCCCGCACGCTTCAGCGCCATCTGCATGGAGCGGAACGCGCCCGAGCCTTCGGGGTGCGGCGCCGTCACATGATAGGCGTCTCCGGTCAGGCCATAGCCCACCACTTCGCCATAGATTTTCGCGCCGCGCTTCTTCGCGCGCTCATATTCCTCCAGCACCACGATGCCGGCGCCTTCGCCCATCACGAAGCCGTCGCGTCCCTTGTCCCACGGGCGGCTGGCGCGGGTGGGTTCGTCGTTGAAGCCGGTGGAGAGCGCGCGGGCCTGCGCGAATCCGGCGATGCCGATGGGGCAGATGGTGGCTTCGGTGCCGCCGGCCACCATCACGTCCGCGTCATCCAGCGCGATCAGCCGGGCGGCGTCGCCGATGGCGTGCGCGCCGGTGGAGCAGGCCGTGACGACCGCATGATTCGGCCCCATCAGGCCATATTTGATGGAGACCTGGCCCGACACCAGGTTGATCAGCCGGCCATGCACGAAGTGCGGAGACACCCGGCGCGGCCCGCGTTCGAACAGCACGATAGCTTCCTCGGCGATTCCCGGCAGGCCGCCGATGCCGGAGCCGATCAGCGTGCCCGCGCGCAGCCGGTCCGCCTCTGGCATGTCGGTCAGGCCCGCATCCTCCAGCGCCTGACCGGCCGCATCGATGCCATAGACGATGAACGGGTCCACCTGCCGCTGGATCTTGTGATCGACGCGCACATTGGGATCGAAATCGGCCGGCTTCACTTCGCAGGCGATGCGGCAGCTGTAGTCGCTGGCGTCGAAACGGGTGATCGGCCCCGCGCCCGACTGGCCGGCGATCAGCCGCGTCCAGGTCTGCTCGACACTTCCACCCAGCGGGGTCACAAGCCCCAGGCCCGTCACGACAACGCGGCGCATCCTCGTCTCCCAGTTTCATGCCCCGCCGATCCGGCCGGGCGGTCCCTGCTGCCGCCATAGCCGCGGGGGACAGATAAGGAAACGGCCCCGTGGAACCCACGAGGCCGTCAAGGGGCCGCGCGCAGGGGCGCGGCCCGGATCCGACTTACTTGCCGTTGGCGGCGATGAAGGCGATCGCGTCCTTCACGGTCAGGATCTTCTCGGCCGCGTCGTCCGGGATCTCCACCCCGAACTCGTCCTCGAACGCCATGACCAGCTCGACGGTGTCGAGGCTGTCGGCGCCCAGATCGTCGATGAAGCTCGCCTCTTCGGTCACCTTCTCGGCGTCCACGCCAAGATGTTCGACAACGATCTTCTTCACCCGTTCGGCGACGTCGCTCATTCCTCTAACCCTTTCATTCGGGGTCCGCACCACCGTCGGGCCCCCGTGGATATGCCAAACCGCACTAGCCGTCCCGATTGCCCCATGCAAGCGGGGGCGCACCGGCTTCAGGCCCAGTGGATGCTTCAGGCCCAGTGGATGCTTCAGGCCATGTGCATCCCGCCGTTCACATGGATGGCCTGCCCCGTCACATAGCCGCCCTCGTCGCTGGCGAGCCACAGCACGGCTGCCGCCACGTCCGCGCCCTCGCCGAAGCGGCCGGCGGGAATGCGTTCGAACATCTTCGCCTTCTGGTCGTCGGTCAGCGCGTCCGTCATGGCAGAGGCGATGAAGCCGGGCGCCACGCAGTTCACGGTGACGCCCCGGCTGGCGACTTCGGCCGCGAGGCTGCGGGTCATCCCCTCCAGCCCGGCCTTCGCCGCCGCATAATTGGCCTGGCCGGGGTTGCCGATGGAGCCGACCACCGAACTGATCGAGATGATGCGCCCGTGGCGCGCCTTCATCATCGGCCTGAGCGCGGCGCGCGACAGCCGGAAGGCAGCCTCGAGATCCACCTTCAGCACGGCGGCCCAGTCCTCGTCCTTCATCCGCATGGCGAGGCCGTCGCGGGTGATGCCGGCGTTGTTCACCAGGATGTCCAGCTTCCCCAGCCGCTCGACGGCGGCGGGCACCAGCGCCTCCACCTCCTCCGCCACATCCAGCCGGCAGGGCAGGACCGCCGCGCCGCCCAGCTCGTCGGCCAGCGCCTGAAGCGCCTCTGCCCGGGTGCCCGACAGCGCCAGCGTCGCGCCGCGCGCCTTCAGCGTGCGGGCGATCGCCCCGCCGATGCCGCCGCTGGCGCCGGTGACGAGCGCGGTCTTTCCATTCAGGTCGAACATGCTTGTTTCTCCTCGCACTGGCTGGAGCGCGCAGGGCGCTCGCGGCCCTGCCGGGCCGGATCCGTTCAAAGCGCCTTCAGCACTGCCTCGATGTCGTCGGGCTTCATGACCGACAGGTTCTGGATGTCGGGCGCGATGCGCTTCACCATCGGCCCCAGCACCTTGCCGCCGAACTCCACCAGCCGGGTCACGCCGGCGGCCTGCATCGCCAGCACCGATTCGCGCCAGCGGACCGTTCCCGTCACCTGCTGCACCAGCAGGGCCTTGATCTCCTCAGGCGCGGTCACCTGCGCCGCCGTGACGTTGGCGAACAGCGGCACCAGCGGCGGGGCGATGGAAACGGCGGCCAGCGCCTCGGCCATGGCGTCTGCGGCGGGGGCCATCAGCGGGCAGTGGAATGGCGCGGAAACCGGCAGCAGCACGGCGTGGCGGCTGCCCTTCGCCTTCGCCAGCACCAGCGCACGCTCCACGGCGGCCTTGTGGCCCGACACCACCACCTGCCCCGGCGCATTGTCGTTGGCAGAGGTGCAGACCTCGCCCTGCGCGGCCTCTTCGGCGATGGCCTGCACATCCTCCATCCCCAGCCCCAGGATCGCGGCCATCGCACCTTCGCCCGGCGGCACGGCGGCCTGCATCGCCTCACCCCGGCGGCGCAGCAGCTTCGCCGTCACATCTGCGGGGATGGCGCCGGCAGCGGCCAGCGCGGAATATTCGCCAAGGCTGTGCCCGGCTACGAACGCCGCCTTTTCGGCCAGCCGGATGCCGCCCTCGGCCTCCAGCACGGCCAGCGCGGCAAGGCTGGAGGCCATGATCGCCGGCTGGGCGTTGGCGGTCAGCGTCAGCTGATCTTCCGGGCCCTCGAACATCAGGCGGGTCAGATTCTGCTTCAGCGCCTCGTCCACCTGCTCGAACATGGCGCGGGCGGCGGGGCTGGCATCGGCCAGGGCCTTGCCCATGCCGACGGACTGGCTCCCCTGGCCGGGGAAGATGAAGGCTGTGGTCACCGGCTGCGCTCACCTGGCTGTTGAATTCGGGACATGGCCCTAGCGCATTCAACCGCGCTGTCAAAACCGTCTGCCCCATGTCGGGAAATTGGGGCAACAGGCACCTTTTCTTGCGCGAAACCTTCCCCTATTGCTGCACGGCACTGGGAGCGGGGGCTCCATTCCATCTGTTCAGGCACGCGCCATGCGCGGCGTGGCAGACGGGCAGTGAGTGCCACTGTGCGTGTCCCTGCGTTCCACCGACAAGAAAGGTCGTCAATGAATCTGTTTTCCAGGCTTCCGCTCGTCGCTCTCGGGCTGGTCACTGCCCTGCCGATGGCGGGGCTTCCCGTTGCCGGAAGCGCGGCGTTCGCGCAGGCGATCTCGCCCGCCGTCGGCAAGCCGCTGCAGCAGGCGCTGAATGCCGCCAAGGCCGGCAACACCGCCGCCGCCACCAATTATGTGAACCAGGCCCGTTCCGCCGCCAGCACGCCGGCCGAGCGGACCAAGGTCTCGCAGACCGCCGCCTATGTCTATACGCGCGCCGGCAACTATGGGGCCGCCGCCGCCGAGCTGGAGCGCGTGGGCGCCCCCGCCTCGCAGCTGGCGCCGCTCTATTACCAGGCCCGCCAGTATGACAAGGCGATCGCCGCCGCCCGCAAGTCGGGCCAGACCACGATCATCGCCCAGTCCTATCTTCAGCAGGGCAAGCCCGCCGAAGCCGCCAAGATCTACCAGGAGATGGTGAACCGGAACCCCAACAATGTGAACGCGCTGCAGAACCTTGCCGCCGCGCAGAGCAAGATGGGTGACAAGAAGGGATCTCTGGCGACGATCCAGAAGCTGATCCGCCTGGATCCGACGCCGGCCCGCTGGCGCGCCCTGCTGGTGGACATGAAGTCCGGCCCCATGTCGCGCGATTCCAAGCTCGCCCTCTATCACCTGATGCGCGAGACGGGGAACCTGACGACGGCGGCCGACGTGCAGGAGTTCGCCAAGCTCGCCATCGTGGCCGGGCAGCCGGGCGTCGCCGCAGACGTGGTGAAAACGGCCAGCGGTTCGGGCGTGCTGCCCGCAGGCGACCCGATGACGGGCAAGCTGGTCGAAGCCGCCGCGAAGCGCCAGGCCGCTGCCCTCGCCGCTGCGCCGGGCGCCGCGAAGTCCCCCGCGACCGCACTTGCGGCCGGCAACGCCTTCCTGGGCGCCGGCCAGTATCCGCAGGCGATCGCGGCCTTCACCACGGCGCAGAAGGGCCCGAACCCCGGCGAAGCCGCGCTGTTCAAGGGCATCGCCCAGATCCGCGCCGGACAGGCCGCGGCTGCGCGCCAGTCGTTCAAGGCGGTGCCTGCCGGCTCCGCGAGCGAGATTGCCGGCCTGTGGGATCTCTACGCCGCGACGAAGTAAGCCTTCGCTTCGGCCAGAAACGAAAAGGGGGGTCCCGGCCAGCGCCGGGGCCCCTTTTTCATGGCGTCAGCCGGGCAGCGCGATCAGGCTGAGCTGGCGGCCGTAATCCGGCTCGCCCGCCAGCGTCTTGCGGCGATAGCTGAAGAAGCGGCCGTCATCCGGCCGTGTATCCGCGCCCAGCCCTTCGGCGGCGTGAACGCCCGATTCGGCCAGCCGCCTGATGCAATAGCCTTCCAGATCGAACAGGGCATGGCCGGGGCGGGCGTCGGTGAAGAACAGGCCGTTTTCCGGATCCGCCGCTTCGAAGCGGCTGCGGAAGCCATCATCCACTTCATAGGACCGGCGGCCGATGCAGGGGCCGACCGCGGCTGCGATCCGGCCGGGCCGCGCGCCGAGCCGCTCCATCAGGCCGATGGTCGCGCCGATCACGCCGCCAAGCGCGCCCTTCCAGCCGGCGTGGCAGGCGCCGATCACGCCCGCTTCGGCATCCTCGAACAGCAGCGGCGCGCAATCCGCCGTCAGGATGCCCAGCGCAAGGCCGGGGCGATCGGTGACAAGGCCGTCCGCCTCCGGCCGGGCGTCGTCGGCCCAGTCGCCTGCCTCGACGGCGCGGGCGCTGTGCACCTGGTGCAGCGTCATCAGCCGGGCGGCCGGCGCCACGGCATCGAGCGCGCGACGGCGGTTCTCCCGCACATGGGCGGGATCGTCGGAAGACCCCAGCCCCACGTTCAGGCTGGCGAAGATCCCTTCCGAGACGCCGCCGGTGCGGCCGAGGAACCCGTGCGGGCTGCGGATGGAACGGGCGGTCAGCCGTGTGATCAAAGAATGAGCCTCAGGATCCGGTCGTCATCGACGGTGGAGCCGACGACATAGGGATATTTGCCGACTTCGACAAAGCCGTGCCGGTCATAGAAGCGCCGCGCCCGGTGGTTTTCCACCCAGACGGTGAGGTAGAGATCCTGCATGCCGCGCGCGCGGGCCTCTGCGATCGCCCAGTCCGTCAGCGCATCGGCGAGGCCCGTGCCCTTGCCCTGTTCCGACAGATAGAGCTGCCGAAGCACCCACCAGCGCCGTCCTTCCAGCAGGTCGGGGATGTAGGCCGACAGTTCCTGCGGGCCCAGCATGCAGTAACCCAGCGGCTCGCCGCCGGGGCCTTCGGCCAGCATCACGGCGTGGTCGTCGGCCTCGCACGCGGCCCGGAAGCGCGCGTCGGACATCTCGGCCAGGAAGTCCGCCAGTTCGTGCGGCGGATAGATGTGGCCGAAGGTGGCGGTGAAGCTGTCGTGGAACAGCTGCCGCACAGCCGGGGCGTCCGCCCCGCCCGCGCGCCTCAGGGCAAAGCTCATGCCCGCATCACGCTGCGGTCCGGCCCTGATGCACCTCGCGGAAATGCCCGCGCAGGCTCACCTTGTCGATCTTGCCGGAGCCGAGCTTCGGCAGCGGTTCCGCCACCACCCAAACGCGGGCGGGCACCTTGAAGGCGGCGAGGTCGCGCGCGACGAACTGGATGATCGCTTCGCCCTCCAGCGGCTCGCCGCCCTTGGGATAGACGACGGCGCCGACGATCTCGCCCAGCCGCTCGTCCGGCAGGCCGAACACCGAGGCTTCGGCAACGGCCGGGTGGCTGTAGATCGCGGCCTCCACTTCGGCTGCCGCGATATTCTCGCCGCCGCGGATGATGATGTCCTTCTTGCGGTCCACGATATAGAGGTAGCCGTCTGCATCGAGCTTGCCGAGATCGCCGGTGCGGAACCAGCCGTCGCGGGTGAAGGCAGCGGTGGTCGCCTCCGGCTTGTTCCAGTAGCCGCGCACATTGGCGACCGAGCGGATGCACACCTCGCCCACCTCGCCTGCGGCAAGGGGCTTCATCGCGTCGTCGAAGATCGCCAGCTCGACGAGCGGCTTCGATGCGCGACCTGTGGAATCGGGCCGCAGCCGGTAATTCTCGCGGATATTGCCCGCGCCGACGCCGTTGGTTTCCGTCAGCCCATAGCCGATCGCCGGATTCTTGCCCGGGAAGGCGTCTGCCAGCCGGCCCACATGTTCGGCCGGGCGCGGCGCGCCGCCACCCGCAATGTCCAGCAGCGAGGAGAGATCATATTTGTCCCGGTCGGGGTGCTGCATCAGCTCCAGGCTCATCGTGGGCACGCCCACGAAATAGGTGGCGCGCTCCTTCTCGATCAACTGCAGCGCCTCGCCTGCATCCCAGCGGTACATGATCACCAGCTTGCGGCCGATCGCGATGGATACCAGCAGCACCGGCACCAGCCCGGTGATGTGGAACAAGGGCACGTTCAGCAGCATCACCTGCTGCGCAGGCAGTTCGGTTCCGGCCGCCTGCGCCAGCTGCAGCATGGACAGGCCCTGCACCAGATAGTTCATCGAGCCCGACACGATGGCGCGGTGGGTGGAAACCGCCCCTTTCGGCGCCCCGGTCGAGCCCGATGTGTACATGATCGTCGCGTCATCCTCGGGGTAGATGGGCGGCAGATACCAGGGCGCGGGCGGCGACGCGGCAATCGCATCCTCCAGCGTTTCCGCCCCCAGCTGGGCGGCCACCTGGTGGCTGGTCCGCACCGCGACAACACTGACCGAAAGCCCCTCGATCTCGCGGATGCGGCGCAGCCGCTCCTCGTCGGCGAACACCAGCCGGGTGCCGGAATCGCGGATGCCATAGGCCAGCTCGTCCGATTTCCACCAGGCGTTCATCGGCACCACCACCGCGCCCACCATCACGGCGGCGAGGAAGGTGGAAACCCATTCCGGATAGTTGCGCATGGCGATCGCGATGCGATCCCCCTTGGCGATGCCGTGGCGCGCCTGAAGCGCGGCCGCGATCCGCACCGATTGCGCCTGCACGTCGGCAAAGGTCAGCCGCTCGCCCTGATAGACGATGAACTCCTTGTCGGCGTTGGTCGCCAGGAAGAAGGCCAGATACTCGCGCAGCGACTGGGGCGCGCTTTCGAACACGGGATAGTCCGCGCCCCGGATGTTCGCCGTTCCCAGCGCCAGCTGCCCGCCGGGCGCCGTGATGGCGGCGGTCGCCGCGTCGATTGCCTTGTCGAGATCGGTCAGGGCCATTGTCGTCCTCAATAATTCAGCAGCTGGGCGACGCGGTCGCCGTGGAAGGCATTGTCCCCGAAGGTCTCGGCCGCGGCACGCGCCCGCTTCATGTAGAAGCCGATGTCGAACTCGTCGGTCATGCCGATGCCGCCGTGCATCTGCACCGCCTCGTTGGTGGCGAGCTTCACGACATCGCCGGCCTTCGCCTTCGCCAGCGCCACGAACAGGGCGGCGCGCTCGTCGCCCTCGTCCAGCGCGGTCAGCGCCTTCAGCGTGACGGAACGGGCCAGCTCGATCTCGCAGAACAGGTGCGCGGCCCGGTGCTGGAGCGACTGGAAGGTGCCGATCTTCACGCCGAACTGCTCGCGCTGCTTCAGATAATCCACCGTGGTGTCGAAGCTCTGGGCGGAAACGCCCAGCATTTCCGCCGCAAGGCAGGCGCGGCCCGCATCCAGCGCGGCTTCCAGGATCGCGAAGCCGCCGCCGATCTCGCCCAGCACGTCCGCGCCGTCTACCTGCACGCCGTCCAGCGTGAGTTCGGCGGCGTTGCGGCTGTCCACCATGGAGCGGCGCTTCACGCCCACGCCCGACGCCTTCGGATCGACGAGGAACAGGGTGATGCCCGCCTTCTCGTCGTCCGCGCCGGAGGTGCGGGCGGCAACGATCAGCCTGTCGGCCACATGGCCGTCCAGCACGAAGGGCTTCGCGCCCGTCAGCCGGAAGCCATTGCCCGATGCTTCTGCCCGGGTGGCGATGCTGGCCGGCTGGTGCCGGGCCTTTTCGTCGGCCGCCAGCGCCACGATCAGCTCGCCGGCGGCGATCTTCGGCAGCAGCGATGCCTTCTGGTCCGCGCTTCCGCCCTTGCCGATGGCCGTGGCGGACAACACCGCCGACGACAGGAAGGGCGACAGCGACAGGTTGCGGCCGATCGCTTCCTGGATCAGCCCGGCGGCCACCATGCCCAGCCCGGCGCCGCCGAACTGTTCGGGAATGGCGACGCCTGCGAAGCCCATCTCGGCCATCTTCGCCCACAGGCCGCGGTCGAAGCCGTCGGCATCAGCCGCGTCGCGCAGCTTGCGCAGCTGCGAAACCGGGGCGTTTTCGGCGAAGAAGCCCTCGGCGGATTCCTTCACCATCCGCTGCTCGTCGGTCAGGACCAATGCCATCTGATCAGGCCCCCGGAAGCTGGAGAACGCGCTTGGCGATGATGTTCAACTGCACTTCCGATGTTCCTCCCTCGATGGAATTGGCACGGCTGCGCAGCCATTCGCGCGCCAGTGCGCCGTCATAGCGCTCCTCCCCCTCCCAGGTGAGGCCGTCCGAGCCCTGAATCGACATCAGCAGTTCCTGCCGGTTCTTGTTCAGCTCGGTCCCGTAATATTTCAGCATGGAGGAAAGCGCGCCCACGCCCTGCCCCGCCTTCGCCTCGTCCTTCACCCGCTCCATCGTCAGCGCGAAGGCGAAGGCGTCGATCTCGTGGCGGGCGATGTCGGCGCGCAGCAGGCTGTCCTTCAGCCGGCCCTCGCCATCGGTGCCGATCGCCTTCTTGGCGATCTGGTGCATCGAATCCCGGCCCGGCGAGCCCATGTCGCCGATCATCTCCCGCTCGTGCGTGAGGAGATATTTGGCGATGTCCCAGCCCTTGCCGCGCGTGCCGACCAGATTTTCGGCAGGCACGCGGACATTGTCGAAGAAGGTCTGGCAGAAGGGCGAATAGCCCGAAATCAGCTTGATCGGGCTGGTGGTGACGCCGGGGCTCTCCATGTCGAACAGCAGGAAGCTGATGCCCAGATGCTTGGGCGCGTCCGGATCGGTGCGCACAAGGCAGAAGATCCAGTCCGCCTTGTCGGCATAGCTGGTCCAGATCTTGGAGCCGTTCACCACATATTCGTCACCGTCGAGGATGGCGGAGGTGCGCAGGCTGGCGAGATCGGAGCCCGCGCCAGGCTCACTGTAGCCCTGGCACCAGCGGATTTCGCCACGGGCGATCTTCGGCAGATGCTCCTTCTTCTGCGCCTCGTTGCCATATTTCAGCAGCGCCGGCCCCAGCATCCAGATGCCGAATGAAGACAGCGGCGGCCGCGCCCGGATGCGGCGCATTTCCTGCAGCAGGATCTTGGCCTCGTCCTTCGTCAGGCCGCCGCCGCCATATTCGGTGGGCCATTCCGGCACCGTCCAGCCCTTCGCGGCCATGCGCTCCAGCCATTGCTTCTGCGCCTCGCTGCGGAACTTCCACTTGCGCCCGCCCCAGCACATGTCGTTGTCGCCGCCGGGCGGCGTCCGCATCTCGGCCGGGCAATTTTCCTCCAGCCATGCGCGGGTTTCCGCGCGGAAGGCCGCGAGTTCGGGCGTTTCGTCCATTATCCTGTCTCTCTCCCAAAAGCGCTCTCGCGCTCTCTCCTTACAGCCGATATGAAGCCCGGCATGGAATTTTTCCAGACACCTGTCGAATGGGCGAGCCTCGGGCTCGACCCTGTCGCTCTCCAGATCGGGCCGCTCGCGCTGCGCTGGTACAGCCTCGCCTATATCATCGGCATCATCGCTGCCTGGTGGCTGCTGCTGCGCATGGTGCGGCGCCCCGGCTCTCCCATGACGGCGAAGCATGTGGACGACCTTGTCACCTGGTGCACGCTGGGCGTGATCCTGGGCGGGCGGCTTGCCTATGTGATCTTCTACAACCCGTCCCAGTATCTCCAGAACCCGCTGGACATCTTCAAGCTGTGGGAAGGCGGGATGAGCTTCCATGGCGGGCTGGCGGGCGTGATCCTCGCCATCTTCCTCTATGCCCGGTCACAGGGGCTCTCCGCGCTCAGGATCCTCGACTATGTCGCGGTCGTCACCCCGATCGGCCTGTTGCTGGGGCGCTTCGCCAACTTCGTGAACGGGGAATTGTGGGGCCGGCCGACGGACGGCACCTGGGGCATCATCTTCCCCGACGCCGGGCCTGATCCGCGCCACCCCAGCCAGCTGTACGAAGCCGCGCTGGAAGGCGCGCTGCTGCTGATCGTGCTGACCTTCCTGTTCTGGGCCACGCGGGCGCGGCTGAGGCCGGGGCTGCTGGGCGGCATCTTCATTGCCGGCTATGGCCTGTCGCGGTTCGTGATCGAATTCTTCCGCGAGCCCGACGCCCAGCTGGGCGTGCTGCCCATCGGCCTCACCATGGGGCAGCTGCTGACGCTGCCGATGATCCTGGGCGGCCTGTGGCTGCTGGCCACGCTGAACCGGCGCGAGACCGCTTCGGAAACCGCCCCGGCGTGAGCCCGGAGATCGCCGACCTGTTGCGGCGCGAAGGGCCGCTGCCGCTGGCGCGCGTGATGGCGATCGCGGCGGATCACTATTACGCCACGCGGGAACCCTTTGGCGTGGCTGGCGATTTCGTGACCGCGCCGGAAATCAGCCAGATGTTCGGGGAGCTGATCGGCCTGTGGCTGGCAGACATGTGGCTGCGCGCCGGATCGCCCGCGCCGGTGATCCTGGCAGAGGCGGGGCCGGGGCGCGGAACCCTGATGGCGGATGCGCTGCGCGCCATCGGCCGTGCGGCGCCGGCCCTTCGCGCCGCGCTTTCGGTGCATTTCATCGAGAAAAGCCCCCGGTTGCGCACCCTTCAGGCAAAGGCGGTGCCGGAAGCCGCCTGGCACGACGACCTGTCCACCCTGCCGACCGACGCCCCGCTGCTGCTGGTGGCGAACGAGTTCCTTGACGCCCTGCCGCTGACCCAGTTCGAGCGGGTGGAGGATGGCTGGGTGATGCGCCGCGTGGAACTGACCTCGCGCGGGCCGCGCTGGGACCGAAGCGTCGGCGCCAACCTCGCCTTCCTGCCCGCAGAGATCCGCGATTCGCCGCCGGGCAGCGTGCACGAACGCAATTTCGGCGCCGAGCAGGTGGCGGCAGCGGTTGCACGCCGGCTGGCGGCGCAGGGCGGCGCGGCGTTGTTCATCGACTATGGCTATTCCGGCCCCGCCACCGGAGACACGCTGCAGGCGCTGAAGGGCGGCCGCTTTGCCGACGCGCTGGAAACGCTGGGCGAGGCGGACATTTCCGCCCATGTCGATTTCGCGGCCATTGCCCGCGCGGCTGCGGCCCATGCGCGGGTGTTCGGCCCTCAGCCGCAGGGGCCGTTCCTGCAGGCGATCGGCCTCGACGACCGGGCCGAAGCGCTGAAGCGGCTGGCGAGCCTGGAACGCCGGGCCGAGATCGAGGCGGCGCGGGTGCGCCTGTGCGCCGCAGGGGCCATGGGCCGGCTGTTCCAGGTGCTGGGAATTGTCGGCCGCGACTGGCCAGTTCCGGCGGGATTCCCTACATTGCAGGCATGACAGATTCTGCCGCCAAGCTCGCCGCCCTCCGCGCCACTCTGAAGGCCGACGGCCTGGACGGGTTCATCGTGCCGCTGACGGACGAGCATATGTCGGAATATGTCGGCGCCTATGCCCAGCGGCTGGGCTGGCTGACGGGCTTTCAGGGCAGCGCCGGATCGGCGGCCGTGCTGGCGGATGGCTCCGCAAAGGAAAGTTCCTCCCGCGGGGCAGCGATCTTCGTGGACGGGCGCTACACGATCCAGGTGCGCGCGCAGGTGGATGGCGATCTGTACGAATATCGCTCGGTGCCTGCCGAGCCGCTGCACCTGTGGCTGGCGGAAAACGCCGCCCCCGGATCGCGGATCGGCTATGATCCCTGGCTGACGACGCGGGCCTTCCTGCGCACCGCCGAAGCGGCGCTGGCGGCGAAGGACATCCGGCTGGTGCCGGTGGCTGCGAACCCGGTGGACAAGGTCTGGGCGGATCAGCCGGCCCCGCCGATGGGCGCGGCGGAAATCCATGGCGCGGAATTCGCGGGGCGCAGCTCTGCCGACAAGCGCGCCGCGATCGCGGCCGAGCTGAAGAAGGCGGGCGCGAACGCGGTGCTCCTCTCCGCGCTCGATTCGATCGCCTGGGCCTTCAACATCCGCGGCCATGATGTCGCCCGCACGCCCGTCGTGCGCGCCTTCGCCATCGTGCGCGACGACGCGACCGCCACCTTGTTCACCGCGCCGTCGAAGATTCCGGCCGACGTCGCTGCGCATCTGGGGCCGGACGTGTCGATCGCGCCCTATGAAGCCTTCGGCCCCGCGCTGGAGGCGCTGGAGGGCGCGGTGATGCTGGACCCGGCCTGGTCCGTCGCCGCCATCTTCGAGGCGCTGGGACGCGGCAAGGCGCGGATCATCGAGGCGCGCGACCCCACCATCCTGCCGAAGTCGGCCAAGAACCCTGTCGAGCTGGACGGCATGCGCGCCGCCCATGTGCGCGACGGCGGGGCCATCGCCAAATTCCTGCATTCGCTGGAAACGGCGCTGCCTGCCGACGAGATCGACGCATCCGACCGGCTGGAGGCCTTCCGCCGGGAATCGAACCTGCTGAAGGATCTGTCGTTCGACAGCATTTCCGCCGTGGGGCCGAACGCGGCCCTGCCGCATTACCGCTCGGAGCCAGAGACGAAGCGCGCCTTCGCGGGCGAGACGATCTACCTCATCGATTCGGGCGGCCAGTATCCCGACGGCACCACGGATATCACGCGCACGGTCGCGCTGGGCACGCCGACGCCTGAAATGAAGGACCGCTACACCCGCGTGCTGAAGGGCCATATCGCGCTGGCCGTCGCCCGGTTCCCGAAGGGCACGCGCGGCGGGCAGCTGGATATCCTTGCGCGGCAGTTCCTCTGGTCGGCCGGGCTCGATTATGCCCATGGCACCGGCCATGGCGTCGGCCATTTCCTGGGCGTTCATGAAGGCCCGCAGCGGATCGCGGCCGCCGTGGGCGCGCCCGGGGTGGAGGAAGTGCTGCTGCCCGGCATGGTGCTGTCGAACGAGCCCGGATTCTACAAGGCGGGCGACTATGGCATCCGCATCGAGAATCTGGTGATCGTGGTGCAGGACAGCCGCCCGACGGACGAACAGCCGATGCTGGCCTTCGAAACGATCACCCTTGCCCCCATCGACAAGCGGCTGATCGAGCCTGCGCTGCTGACACCGGCCGAAACCGGCTGGCTCGACGCCTATCATGAACGGGTGCGCGCCGCGCTGGAACCCCAGCTCGACGGCCCCGCGCGGGACTGGCTGCTGGCCGCGACCGCCCCGCTCCTCGCCGAGGCGCGGGCGGCGGCATGAGGGAGCTGGCGGAAACCCTCGTCCGACCTCTCGATCTCGCCCGCACGGCCCCTTTCTGGAGCTGGCTGGCGCCTGCGGCCGCCATCGTGGCGCTGGCGCTGTTCCACGCCCGCGCGTCGGATGTGTCGATCGCCCTGATGCTGGGCGCGCTGTTGATTCCGGCGGTGCTGGCCGCCGTCCACCATGCGGAAGTGATCGCGGTGAAGGTGGGGGAGCCGTTCGGCACGCTGGTGCTGGCGCTTGCCGTCACCGTCATCGAATGCGCGCTTATCGTCACCCTGATGCTGGCAAAGCCGGGCGCATCAGCCGCGCTGCTGCGCGACACCGTCTATTCGGCGGTGATGATCATCCTGGCGGGCGTGGTGGGCCTGTGCATCACCGTGGGGGCCGCGCGCCACCATGTGCAGCGCTTCGGCCTGCATGGCGTGTCCGCCGCCACCACGACGCTCGCGGCCCTTGCCGTGCTGGTGCTAGTGCTGCCCAATTTCACCACCTCCACGCTGGGGCCCACCTACACCAATTCGCAACTGATCCTGGTGGGGGCCGCCAGCCTCGTGCTGTGGCTGCTGTTCGTGGTGGTGCAGACGGTGCGTCACCGCGACTATTTCCTGCCCGAGGACGGCGGGGCCGACGAGCATCATGACGCGGGCAGCATCACCCCCCGGCAGATGTGGCTGGCGCTGGGGCTGCTGCTCGCCAGCCTGACAACGGTGGTGCTGCTGGCCAAGACCCTGTCCGACCCGCTGGCCGCCGCAATCGTGAAATCGGGCGCGCCGCTGTCGGCCGTCGGCGTGGTCATCGCAGGGGTCGTGCTGCTGCCCGAAGGAATCGCGGCCGTGCGCGCCGCCCGGAACGACCGGTTGCAGACCAGCCTGAACCTCGCGCTCGGCTCGGCGCTGGCGACCATCGGGCTGACGGTGCCCATCATCGCGGGCCTGTCCGTCTTCTTCGGCTGGACCTTGGTGCTGGGCCTCGACGCCAAGGGCATCACCCTGCTGTCGCTCACCCTGCTCGTCTCGTCGATGTCGCTCTCGACAGGGCGGACGACCGTGCTGCAGGGTGCCGTGCATCTGGTGATCTTCGCCTTCTTCCTGTTCACCTCCTTCGCACCCTGATCCGCGCCGATAGGCCGGAAGCCCGTCCATCGAACGGAAACCTCGTGCGACTATTGCAACCGAACCCCCAAACAGCCGGAGAGTCCGCATGCCCGCAAACTTCTCGCTTCCCCCGCTTCCGTTCGCCACGGACGCGCTGGCGCCGGCCATTTCCGCCGACACCTTCGCCCAGCACCATGCCGGCCATCACAAGGCCTATGTGGACAAGCTGAACGCGCTGGCCGACGCGCATGACTTCACCGACGCCAGCCTGCTGGACATCATCCGCGAAACCGCCGACGCCGACCCGGACGAAGTGTCGGAGCAGGTGTCGGCCGGCGACATCTTCGTGCACGCCGCCCAGCACTTCAATCACGCCTTCTACTGGAAGAGCCTGAGCCCCGACGGCGGCGCGCCGCAGGGCGCGCTGCTGGCCGCCATCGAGCGGGATTTCGGATCGGTCGAAAATCTGAAGACGGCCATGGTGGACGCCGGCGTCGACCATTTCGCCAGCGGCTGGGTGTGGCTGGTGGCCGACGAGGACGGCCGGCTGGAGGTGATGGGCGGCCATGACGCCCAGACCCCGGTGATCGAGGAGGATCTGAAGCCGATCCTGGTGCTGGATGTGTGGGAACATGCCTATTACCTGGATCATCAGCGCGCCCGGAAAGCCTATCTGGACGCGGTGACGGCAAGGCACCTGAACTGGGCCTTCGCCGCCGAGGCCTATGCCGCGGACAGCGTGGAGGATCTGGATCTGGGCATCGGCAACGGCTGAGGGGCCGGGCGGTGCGCGGCGCTCAGGTCAGCGCCGCGAACCGCTCCACCATGTCCGTCGGGCCGGAGACGATCAGCAGGTCCGACAGATAGACGACCGTATCCGGAACGGCCTGAATGAAGGGCTCGCGCGGGCGCTTCACGCCCACGATCGTCACGCCATGGGCCTTGCGCACATCGGTCGCCATCAGGCTCTTGCCGGCCATGAAGCGGGGCACGCGGGTCTTCACGATGGCGAAGCCGTCATCGAACTCGATGAAGTCCATCATCTTGCCCGTCACCAGATGGGCGACGCGCTCGCCCATTTCGGCTTCGGGATAGATCACATGCGCGGCGCCCACCCGCTCAAGGATGCGGCCGTGATTGGCGTTCACCGCCTTCGCCCAGATGTCGCGGCAGCCGGCGTCGGCCAGCGCCACCACCGTCAGCACGCTGGCCTCGATATCGGAACCGATGCCGACGACGGCGTGGGCCATTTCCCCGGCCCCCAGCTTCCGCAGCGCGGCCGGATTGGTGGTGTCGGCCTGCACCACATGGGTCAGCTCTTCCGACATGGACTGGACGACCTCCATCGCCTGATCCACGCCCAGCACCTCGTGCCCCATGCGCGTCAGCGATCGGGCGACCGCCGTGCCGAACCGGCCAAGGCCGATCACCATCACCGGCGGGGCGTCCTTCTGGGCATCAGCCGACAATCGGTTTCTCCTCGGGATAGCGGATGGGCGAATGGCGCATCCGGGTGGCGAGCGCCGTGGCCAGCGAAACGGTGCCGACGCGCCCCACATACATCATGATCACCAGCACCAGCTGCCCGCCGGGCGGCATGCTGGCGGAAAGGCCGGTGGAGAGGCCGACGGTCGCGAAGGCGGAAATCACCTCGAACATGATCTTCTCGACCGGCGCATCCACGAAGCTCGCCAGCACCAGCAGCGCGAGCGACACAGCCCCCACCGCCGTCAGCGCCACGGCGACGGCCTGACGCTGCACATTGGGGCAGATGCGGCGGCGGAAGGCGACGGAGTCGCTCTGGCCCCGGATCTCGCTGAGGACCACGAAGCCCAGCAGCAGGAAGGTGGTGATGCGGATACCCCCCGCGGTGGAGGCGCTGCCGCCGCCGATCAGCATCAGCGCGGACGAGATCAGCGTCGAATCCGCCCCCATCGCCGCCGTGTCGTGCAGGTTGAAGCCGCCGGATCGCGTCATCACCGAATGGAACAGCGCGCCCAGCAGCTTTTCCGAAAGGCCGCCCTTCCCCAGCGTCGCCGGGTTGGTCCATTCGAACAGCAGGATCGCCGCCATCCCGATCAGCGTGAGACCAAGGCTGCCCCACAGGGTGAGCTTGGTGTGGATCGACCAGCCCTGCGGCCGGCGCCATTCCCGCCTGAGCTCCAGCAGCACGGGAAAGCCGATGCCGCCCAGGATCACGCCGATCATCAGCGGAATGCCCAGCAGCCAGTCCCCCGAATGGGCGGCAAGCCCTTCGGGCAGGGTGGAAAATCCGGCGTTCACATAGGCCATCACCGAATGGAACAGCCCCTGCCACAGGGCCTGCCCCAGCGGCATGCCATAGCCGAGAAAGCGCAGCGTCAGCCACAGGGCGAGCACTGCCTCGGTCACCAGCGTCACCGCCAGCACCAGCCGCAGCACGGTGCGCACATCGCCCAGGTCCAGGCTTTTCATCTCGCTCTGCGCGAGCAGCCGGCTTTTCAGGCGCAATTGCCGCGTGACGAGCAGGCCCAGCAGCGTCGCGCCCGTCATGATGCCGATGCCGCCGGCCTGCGCCAGCAGCAGCATCACCCCATGCCCGAAGGGGGACCAGTAGGTGGGCGTGTCCACCACCGCCAGCCCCGTCACGCAGAAGGCCGAGGTGGCCGTGAACAGCGCCACGATCAGCGGTGCGCCGCCTTCGCCAGCAAGCCCGCCCGCCCGCGAAACGGGCAGCGCCAGAAGCAGCGTGCCGACGGCAATGCCGATCAGGAAGGCGAGCGGGATCGCACGCTCAGGGTGCGCGACGGCCTTTCGGCCGGTTCCCATCGATCCGGAAGCCCCTGCCACAGCGGCGAAACCTGCCACGGCGGGGGCGACGGCGCAACGGGCCCGCGCCGGATGGCGCACAGTGGTCAGGCGCCGGATGGCGCGCAACTGGGTAGGCGCCGGATGGCGCCGAACAGGCAGGCGCCGGATGGCGCCCGCCCGAGGGATCGTCAGGCCGTCAGCTTCGCGGCCACTTCGGCGGCATGGCGGCCCAGGAACCTCGCGCCATCCAGCTCGGTCTGGCTGGGCTGGCGGCTGCCGTCCCCGTTCGCGATGGTGGTGGCGCCATAGGGCGCGCCGCCCGTGACTTCATCATTCCGCATCTGCCCCTGGAAGCTGTAGGGCAGGCCCGTCAGCACCATGCCATGGTGCATCAGCGTGGTCAGGATGGAGAACAGCGTGGTTTCCTGCCCGCCATGCTGGGTCGCGGTGGAGGTGAAGGCCGCGCCCACCTTGCCGATCAGCTTGCCCTGGAACCACAGGCCGCCGGTCTGGTCCCAGAAGTTCGCCATCTGCGAGGCGACCCGGCCAAAGCGGGTGGGGCTGCCCACGATGATCGCATCATAGTCTTCCAGTTCGGCAACGGTCGCGACCGGGGCCTTCTGGTCCAGCTTGAAATGGCTGGCCTTCGCGACCTCGTCCGGCACCAGTTCCGGCACGCGCTTCACCACCGCTTCGGCGCCGGCCGAACGGGCGCCCTCGGCGACGGCGTCCGCCATCGTCTCCAGATGGCCGTAGGAGGAATAATAGAGGACGAGAACCTTGGTCATGGGACTGCTCCTTGAGGATGAATGAGGGGAAGAGGCCCCGCCGCGCGGGCGGGGCCTCCATGAAGGGTCATTTCAGGGCGTCGACGAGGACGAGCTCGCTGTCCTCCAGCGCCTCGATCGTCAGCTCTTCGACATCGCGGATGGCGACGCCATCGCGGGCGTTCACCGTCTTGCCGTCGATCCGCACCCGGCCTTCGGCCGGCACCAGATAGCCGACGCGCCCCGGCCCGAACCGATAGCTGGTGGCGGTGCCTGCCTTCAGCGTCGCGCCCAGCACCCGGGCCGGGGTCTGGATCGGCAGCGCGCCGTCGTCGCCCATCCCGCTCGCCAGCGGCACGAAGGCCCCGGCGCGGTCGCCCTTGGGGAAAGGCCGCGCGCCCCAGGCCGGCTTCGCGTTCAGCGCTTCCGGCAGGATCCAGATCTGGAAGATGCGGGTTTCCTCGTCCTCCAGATTATATTCCGCGTGGCGCACGCCGGTGCCGGCGCTCATCACCTGCACGTCGCCCGCTTCGGTGCGGCCGCGATTGCCCATGCTGTCTTCGTGGGTGATCGCCCCCGAGCGGACATAGGTGATGATCTCCATGTCCTTGTGGGGGTGCGGCGGGAAGCCGGATTGCGGGGCGATGATGTCATCGTTCCACACCCGGATCGCCCCCCAGCCCATGCGGGCAGGCTCGTGATAGCCGGCGAAGCTGAAATGATGGTGCGCGTCCAGCCAGCCATGGTTGGCGGCGCCCAGCGTCTCGAACGGACGTACTTCGATCATCCCTTGTCTCCTGCAATCCGGTCGCCCGGAACGCCCCTTCATTTACGGGCCGGATTGCGATAGAAAAGTGGAAGGATCGAAAGGAATCGTTTCAGAAAATGTTGGTGCCGGATTTCGAGGCCTGGGACCTGTTCGTCGCGGTGGCGGAAGCCGGCAGCTTCGCCGGCGCCGCGCGGGCGCGGAACCTGTCCGTCCCCACCGTCTCCCGCGCGGTGGCGCGGCTGGAAGAGCGGCTGGGCGCGGCCTTGTTCCACCGCACGTCGCGCCGCCTCTCCCTCTCCGTCCTCGGGCAGGATGCGCTCGCCGAGGCGCAGGCGCTGGTGCTGGCCGCACAGAAGATGGAGGAGCGGCTGGGCGAGGCGACGGCCGTTCCCGCCGGCGTGATCCGGCTGGCAGCCCCGCTGGAGTTCGGCCGCGCCCATATCGCCCCCCTGCTGCCCGAGTTCCTGGCCCGCCATCCGCAGGTCTCGATCGACCTCAGCCTGGACGACGCGCGGATCGACATCGTCGCGTCCGGTCAGGATGTGGTGCTGCGCATCGGCCAGCTGGCGGATTCCAGCCTGATCGCGCGACGGCTGTGCCCGGTGCAGCGGATTCCCGTCGCCAGCCCCGCCTATCTTCAGGCGCATGGCCGGCCGCTGCACCCCGCCGATCTGGCGAAGCATCAGTGCCTTCTCTACACCAATGTCAGCCCGCCCGATGTCTGGCGCTTCGCCGGGCCGGATGGTGCGGACTACAGCGTGACGGTGTCCGGCCCGTTGCGCGCCAACAGCGGCGGCGCGCTGAACCCCGCCTGCCTCGCCGGCGCGGGCATCGCGCTCCAGCCCGACTTCCTTGTGGCGGATCTGCTGGAGGACGGCCGGCTGGAGCCCCTGCTGTGCGACTGGCGGCCCGCCCCGCTCGGCCTTTACCTGATTACCCCGCCCAGCCCGCTGCGCCCGCTGCGCGTCAGGCTGCTGATGGATTGGCTGGCAGAGCGGCTGCGGACGCCGCCATGGGCGTGGACGCCGGAGAAAGCCGCCCGGGATCGACCAGCCGCGCCATAGCGGCCGACAGCGGCGAGGGCACGCCCGCCAGCAGCGCCGCCACATGTTCCGCCAGCAGCGGCGCCAGCGCGAAGCCGCGTCCGCCGAAGCCGCCAAGCACGAACAGCCCGCCGCCCAGCGCCCCCGCGACCGGCTGATGATCGCCCGCCGCCGCCCGCACGCCCGCGACCGCCCCCAGTTCCACCCCGGCAAGCTGCGCGGCGAGATCGGGCATCCGCCGGGCAAGCCCCTCCAGATTTCGCTGCTGGTCCGCCGCCCGCACGGCGGGATCGGCATCGCCCCGATCGTGCGTCGCGCCGAACAACAGCCCCGATTCCGTCGGCACGACATAGCCGCCCCAGCTCGTGGGCGGCCGGTCGAGCGGCATGTCCGCCGTCGTCACCTGCCCCCGGATGGGCCGCAGCGGCAGCCCTGCCAGCGCCGCCGTCGCGAAGCCCGCCGCGATCACCACCGCATCGAACGGGCCTTCTCCGCCGATCCGCCAGCCGTCCGGTCCCTGCACAGGCGCGTCCACGCGGGCGGACTTCACATCCCCCAGCCAGCAGGCCCGCAGCCTGGCTGGCGCCACCACCAGCGCATCGCCGAGAACCAGTCTGTCACCATGCAGAGACAGGCTGCCGGGCGGAAACAGGCCGGAAGCCATCGTCGCCTCCGCCCGCCCGATCTCGCCCGGCTTCAGCAGCCGCTCCGCCCCCCGCGCGATCACCGCCCCCGGCGCGCTGCGCCCGATCCGCTCGACCGCCCGGCGGAATGCCAGCGCGTGCAGCGTCGCCCCGGCCTCGCTCCCCGCCGCCAGCCGGGGGGAGACAAGCGCGGCCGGATTGCCCGACGCCATCGGCCCGTCGGCAAAGATCCTCGGCTCCATGCCCAGGTCGCGGAACGCCAGCGCCAGCGACGCGCCCGCGATCCCTGCCCCGATGACGGCGACGCGCGGCAGGGGCGGATCAGCCGCTTCACCGGGCAGGCAGGCTTCCAGTCGCTCGCGCTTGCCCGTGAAGCCCGGCATCCGCGCGACCGTGAAGCCCGCATCCGCCAGCCCGCGCCGCACCGCGCCCGCCACGGACCAGGTGGCCGCCCGACCGCCGGGGGCCGTCCGTTCTGCCACCTGCCGCAGGATTTCAGGCGTCCACATCGCCGGGTTCCTGGCCGGCGAAAATCCGTCCAGGAACCAGGCGTCGGCCCGACCGCCCCACCCGGCCAGCGCTGCGCCCACATCGTCGATCATCAGATCAAGCGTTGCGCCCAGCCCCGGAAAATCGATCCGGTGCAGCCCGCGCGCGCCTTCGGGCCATTGCGCCAGCAATTGCGCGGCAAGATCCGCCAGCTCCGGGAAGGCCGCCAGCGCGCGGGCGGCATCCGCCTTCGCCAGCGGGAAGCCCTCCACCGAAAACAGGTGCAGCGTCGCATCGGGCGGCCGGGTCGCGCCCCACGCCGCCAGCACGGCCAGCATGTTGAGCCCGGTGCCGAAGCCCAGTTCGGCCACGGTGAAGCGCCGCCGCCCGTGCCAGCGCGCCGGCAGGCCGCACCCGGCCAGGAACACCGCCCGGCTCTGCGCCAGCGCCCCGCTGCGGGAGGCATAGACATCCCCGAACCGGCGCGACACCAGCGCGCCCTCCTCCCAGGCGGCGCCCGGGTCGGTCGCGGTCACTTGGGCGCGCGGCGCGCCGTCTCGACGGGCACGGGCTTGGCGATCATCTGCCCCTTCATCACGCCCACGCCCTCGGTCGCGGAAACGGGGGAGGCGAGGATCTTCTTCACCACGTCCATCCCGTCCACCACGCGGCCAAAGGCGGCGAACCCGGCATTGTCCCCCTTGGCGGCCGGGTTGGCGTCCAGCGTGGAGAGATTTCCGATGATGATGAAGAAATCCGCCGCCGCCGTGCCGGGCGCCAGCCGCGCCATGGAAATCGTGCCGTCCGTGTGGCTGAGGCCTGTCTTCGTCGTCGGCTCGTGCGCGATCGGCGGCAGCAGCTTCTTCTGGTCGCGCTGGCCCGCCTGGATCAGGCCCAGATCAGGGCGCCCCGGAAAGGTCAGCGCGCGATAGAAGCTGATCCCGTCGAAGCGCTTCTGGTCCACATATTTCAGGAAGTTGGCCGAGGTGACGGGCGCGCGCTCCACCTCCAGCTCGATGACGATCGGGCCATGCGCCGTCTGCAGCTTCACCCGTTCGGTCTTCCATTGTTTCGCGGGCGGCGGCGGGGGCGCTTCCTGCGCGGGCGGCGCCGGTTGGGCCGGCGGCGCTTCGGACTGCCGGGCGATGGCGGGAAGGGCGGACAGCAGCAGGGCTGCCGAAAGGATGGCGCGAATCATGGCGCCAAGCGTAGTCGCGCCGGCGCGGCTCTGCTATCCTGCACGGCATGACGCATGTGCTGACCGCGCCGCCCGAGGGGGCCGCGCAGGACTGGACGATTCCGCAAGGGTGGGACGGCTATACGCCGGCCGAACATGCCCTGTGGGACCGCCTCTATGCCCGGCAGACGGCGCTGCTGCCCGGCCGCGCCCACCCCGATTTCCTCGACGGGCTGGCGAGGCTGGATCTGGGCGCTGGCGGAATCCCGGATTTCCGCCGCCTGTCCGATCGCCTGACGAAGCTGACCGGCTGGCAGGTGGTGGCGGTGCCCGGGCTGGTGCCGGAAGATGTGTTCTTCGAGCATCTGGCGAACCGCCGCTTCGTGGCGGGCAATTTCCTGCGCACGCCCGACCAGATCGATTATCTGGAAGAGCCGGACGTGTTCCACGACGTGTTCGGCCATGTGCCGCTGCTCGCGAACCCGGTGTTCGCGGATTACATGCAGGCCTATGGCGAGGGTGGGCTTCGTTCCATCCGCTTCGGCGCGCTGCACAAGCTGGCGCGGCTCTACTGGTACACGGTCGAGTTCGGGCTGACGGAAACGGCGGATGGCCTGCGCATTCATGGCGCGGGTATCGTCTCGTCTTTCGGGGAAAGCCGCTTCGCGCTGGACGATCCAAGCCCCAACCGGCTGGGCTTCGACCTGAGGCGGGTGATGCGCACCCAGTACCGGATCGATGATTTCCAGCAGGTCTATTTCGCCATCCCCAGCTTCGAACATCTGCTGGACGCGACGCTGAACACCGATTTCGCGCCGCTCTATGCCGAACTGGAAGCGCTGCCCGATCTGGCGATCGACACCATCCTGCCCGAAGACAGGGTGCTGACGCGCGGCAGCCAGGCCCATGCGAAGGCGCGCGCGGCCTGACTTGACCGCGCCGGCAAAGGCGCGTTCCTTCAACGCCGACAGTGGCCGACGTTCCGGCCCGATGGAGAGCGCCGAGTGCCCGACGGCCCCGACGGCCTGACCCTGCTGCCCGCCTTCGCCGTGCTGCTCTATGGCGCGGGGCTGTTCTGGCTTGCGGCCCGCACGGAACGGCGCGGCATCCCGCACCGGCTGCAGCCCTGGGTCTTCCCTCTCAGCCTGGCCGTCTATTGCACAAGCTGGACCTTCTTCGGCGGCGTCGGCTCGGCCGCGACATCGGGGCTGCCCTATCTCTCCATCTATCTCGGCCCGGCGCTCGCCTTCCTGCTGGCGCCCGGCTTCCTCTCCCGCCTCGCCGCCCGGACCGCCGATGGCCGGGCCTCCTCCATCAGCGACTTCATCGGCCAGCGCTATGGCCGCAGCCGCAGCCTGGCGGCGCTGGTGGCGGCGCTCGCGCTGCTGGCGGCCACCCCCTATATCGCGCTCCAGCTCCGCTCCGTCGCGATGAGCTTCGAGGCCGTCACCGGCCTTGGCCGCTCCACCGAGCTGACGTTCCTGATCGCCGCCCTGCTCGCGGCCTTCTCGATCAGCTTCGGCGCGCGCCGGATCGAGGTGACGGGCCGCAACCCCGGCGTCGTCGCCGCGCTCGCCGCCGAAAGCCTGGTGAAGCTGGTCGCCTTCGTGGCGCTGGGCCTGTTCGCCGCCTGGCTGCTCTGGCGGGAGCCCGCGTCGGGCGCCGGCATCGAAACCCTCGCAACCCGGATGGGCGGCAGCTTCGGCCCCGATTTCCTCGTCACCACCCTGCTCTCCGCGCTCGCCATCCTGTGCCTTCCCCGGCAATTCTATCTGGGGTTCGTGGAGGCCCCCGATCCGGCTGCGCTGCGCCGCGCGCGCTGGCCGTTCTTCGCCTATCTCGCGCTCATCTCGCTGATGGTCCTGCCGCTGGCGGCCGCCGGCCTCGCCCTGCTGCCGCCCACCACCCGGCCCGACCTGTTCGTGCTCGCGCTGCCGCTGTCCGAAGGGGCGAACGGGCTGGTGCTGCTGGCCTTCCTGGGCGGCTTTTCGGCGGCGACGGGCATGGTCATCGCGGAAACGCTGGCGCTTTCCACCATGGCCGCCAACGATCTGCTCGCCCCCCTTCTGATCCGGGCGCAGCTGCGCGAGGGCGCGGACCTCGGCCGGCTGATGCTGACGGCGCGGCGGGTGATCATCGTGCTGATCGTGGCGGCCGCCTGGGGCTATGCCGAAGCCATCGATGACAGCGCGACGCTGGCCGCAATCGGGCTGATCGCCTTTGCCGGGGTGGCGCAGTTCGCGCCCGCGCTGATCGGCGCCATCGCCTTCGGCTTCGAAAACAAGCGCGCCGCCCGCACCGGGCTGATGGCGGGCATCGCGCTGTGGGCCTATACGCTGTTCCTCCCCTCCATCGCGGGGGGCGATCTGGTGCAGGCGCTGGATGCCGCATCCGGCGGCCTGCTGAACCCGCAGCTGCTGCTGGGCTTCGATCTCGGCTCGCCGCTTGTCCATGGCACCCTGTGGAGCCTTGGCGCGAATGTGCTCGGCCTGCTGGCGGCGGCGCGCTTCGGCCGCGCCCGCAGCGGCCCCAGCTACCGCGATTCCAGCTTCGGCCATGTCACGACGCTCGGCGAGCTCACCGCACTCGCCGGTCGCTTCGCGGGCGACCGCGAGGCAGAGATCGCGCTCGCCCCCTTCGGCGGGCCGGACAGCCCGATCAGCGGCCCCGCCGCCCGCCGCGCGGAACAGATGATCGCGGACGTGATCGGGGCGCCGTCTGCCCGGCTCATCGTCACCTCCACCATGGCGGGCGCCAGCCTGGGCGTGGGCGAGGTGGTGAAGCTGCTCGACCGCTCCGGCCAGTCGCTGCAGTTTTCCCGGCAGTTGCTGGAAGCGACCTTGCAGGCGATCGATCCCGGCGTGTCGGTGATCGACCGGCGGCTTCGGCTGGTGGCGTGGAACCAGCGCTATCTGGACCTGTTCGACTATCCGGCGGGGCTTGTGGAGGTGGGGCGGCCCGTCGCCGATCTCATCCGCTACAATGCCGAGCGCGGCGAATGCGGGCCGGGCGAGGTGGACGCCCATGTCGAGCGCCGCCTGTACCATCTGGCGCGCGGCCTGCCGCACAGCTTCGAGCGTCTCCGCCCCTCTGGCCGCTGGATCAAGACGGTGGGCGCGCCCATGCCCGGCGGCGGCTATGTGATGAGCTTCACCGACATCACCGCCGAAAAGGCGCAGCAGGTGGAGCTGGAAGCGCGGGTGGCCGAACGCACCGCCGATCTTGCCGCCGCGAACGCCGCGCTGGCCGACGCGAAGGCCGCCGCCGAAACCGCCACCAGGGAAAAAACCCGCTTCCTCGCCGCCGCCAGCCACGATCTGCTGCAACCGCTGCACGCCGCCCGGCTGTTCCTCTCTGCGCTGGAGCGGCAGACGCCCGATGCCGCCCGCCCGCTGCTCGATTCGACGGCGCAGTCCATCGCGTCGGCCGATGCCCTGCTGCGGGCGCTGCTGGATGTGTCCAAGCTGGACGCGGGCGGCATCAAGCCGCGCCCGACCCGCTTTTCCGTGCAGGAGCTAGTGGCGGAACTGGGCCGCGAATTCGCCCCCCTGGCGGCCGAAAAGGGCCTCCGGCTGAAGACGCTTGGCGTCGACGCCAGCGTCGAGACGGACCGCGACCTGCTGCGCTCCATCCTGCTCAACTTCCTGTCCAACGCGGTGCGCTATACCCCGCGCGGCAGCATCGCCTTCACCGCGCGGCGGCGGCAGGGGCAGATCCGCTTCGCCGTGGCCGACAGCGGCCCCGGCATCGCGCCCGGGGCGCAGGCGCGCATCTTCCGCGAGTTCGAGCGGCTGGACGGCGACTCGCCGGGCGTCGGCCTCGGTCTCGCCATCGTGGACCGCACCGCGCACCTTCTGGGCGCGCCCGTCACGCTGAAGTCTGCGCCGGGGGAAGGATCGCTCTTCGCGATCGACATTCCGGCGACGGCCGATGGCCCGCTGGCGAGCCGGTCGCTGCCCGCGCCTGCGCGGCTTCCGGCGGATGCGCTGCGCATCCTGTGCGTCGACGACGACCCCACCGTCAGGGACGCAATCGTCGCCGCCCTCGCCGCGCAGGGGCATGAGCCGATGGCGGCTGCGTCTGCACCAGAGGCGCTCGCGTTGGCGCGGCAGCATCGCCCCGCTGCCGCCATTCTCGATTTCCAGCTGGGCGACGGGCCGGACGGGCTCGCGCTTGCGCGGAGCCTGAGGCGGCGCGACCCGGGCCTTCCCATCGCGATGGTCACGGCCGATCCGCGCGCCCCGACGGACTGGCGGCTGCGGCGGCTTTCGATCCGGGTGTTCCCGAAGCCGGTCGATCCGGCCGCCCTGTTCGCCTTCCTCGCCGAGCGGGGCGCACGGGCCGCTGCAGAATAGCGCGGGCCCCGCGCTGGTCCCGAATAGCTCAGCCCAGCAGGTCGTCCACCAGCTGCGGCACCAGCGTGCCCGCCGGCCCCAGCCGGCTGTCGTGGAAACGTCCGCTCGTCATCGAGGGATCGAGGTTCAGCTCGATGCAGCGCGCACCGGCATGGCGGGCCAGATCGACAAACCCGGCCGCCGGATAGACATTCCCCGACGTGCCGATGGAGACGAACAGGTCGGCCGCCAGCAGCGCCGCTTCGATGCGGTCCATATGGTAGGGCATTTCCCCGAACCACACGATGTCGGGGCGCAGATGGCCGGCAAGCCCGCAGGCCGGGCAGGGCGGCGCATCCAGCAGGCCGCCCTCCCACGGGTGCCGCCGGTCGCAGGCGGTGCACCAGGCGGATTTCAGCTCGCCATGCATGTGCAGCATCCGCGCCGATCCGGCGCGGTCGTGCAGATCATCCACATTCTGCGTCACCAGCAGCAGCTCGCCCGGCCATAGCGCATCCAGCCGCGCCAGCGCCCTGTGGGCTGCGTTCGGCTGCACGGCGGCCAGCGCGGCGCGCCGCGCATCATAAAAACGCTGCACCAGCACGGGATCGCGGCGGAAGGCCTGCGGCGTCGCCACATCCTCCACCCTGTGCCCTTCCCACAACCCATCCGGGCCGCGGAAGGTGGGCACGCCCGATTCCGCCGAAACCCCGGCGCCCGTCAGGATCACGATGCGCCGGGGCGGCATGGTCAGCGCGCGCCCGAGATCAGAAGGCGGGCACCAGCGCTGCGCCCGACACCGCCGGCGCCGTCGTGAACGGCTTGATGCCCAGGCGCGCATAGGCTTCGGTCGGGAAATAGACGGTGCCGTCCTTCACCACCATCGAGATGGTCTTCACCGCCTTGATGTCCTTCACCGGATCGCCCGGCAGCAGCATGAAGTCTGCCACAAGGCCCGGCTTCACCGCCCCGAACCGGTCGCCCCGGCCCATGTAGCGCGCGGTATCCCAGGTGGCCCGGCGCAGCACCTGCGCGCTGGTCAGGCCGGTCTTGGTATAGAGCTCCAGTTCGCGGTGATACCAGAAGCTGCCGCCCATGTCGGTGCCGGGCAGGATCAGCGTGCCCTGCCGGTTCAGCTGCCGCATCACCTCCAGCGTGGTGTCGAACGCGCCGCGATAGGCGGCGTCATCCTCGGGCGTGGAAATGTCCAGCATCGGCTGCTTCAGCTGCCGCTGCAGCCCGATGGGCAGATGGGGCGCCCAATCCGCTGTGCCGGGCGAGAATGCGCCTTTCCGGCCCAGCGTCGCATGCTCCATGATCACCAGCGTCGGGTCATGCGCGGCGTCCTTGCTGCGCATCAGCTCCAGCGTCTTGCGTGGCGCGGGCTGCGAAAGGTCGAAGCCGTCGAACCGCTTCAGCGCCGTGATCCGCAGCAGCGTGCGGGTGTCGTCGCCGGGCTTCAGCACCCAGTTCAGCATCAGCTGGTTGGAATGGGTGATCTCGTCATAGCCGGCTTCCAGCATCGCGTCGGTGGTGGTGAAGGCCGGGATATGGCCCGCCACCCGAAGGCCGGACTTGTGCGCCTCCGCGATCATGGCCGGCACCCATTCGGGGTTGATGCTGTTATAGACCTTGATCTGGAACACGCCGCGCTTCGCGGCATCCTGAACCGCCTTCACCGCATCGGCCTGGTTGTCCACCACCACGCCGCCCTGCGCGTTGGTCTTGCTCTTGCCCTCGATGAAGCCCGACCGCACCACGCGCGGGCCGGCCAGTTCGCCCGAATCCATCCGCTGCACCAGCCGGTCCAGAACGGCGTCGTCATTGCCCATGTCGCGCACGGTGGTGATGCCCGCCACCAGGTTCAGCAGCGCGTCTGCCTGCCCCAGGTGCCCGTGCATTTCGTTGAAGCCCGCCAGCAGCGTGCCGCCCTTGCCGTCCACGACCGTCTCGCCGGCGGCGGTCGCCCCCGGCCCGTCGATGCTGACGATGCGGTTGCCCTTCACCAGCACCGATGCAGGCGCCGACAGCGCCAGCCGCTCCGGATCGAAGATGCGGACATTGGCGATCCTGAGCGCCGTCGGCGCCTTCCTCGCCAGCGCCTTCTGCGCGTCGGTCAGGCGCTTCGTGTCCCACCCCGCCACAAGGTCGCGCAGCTTCTGGTCCTCTGCCTCATAGCCTTCCCGCAGCATGGCGAAATCGGGGGAGGCGACGCCCACAAGCGTGCGGTCCGGCCCGAGGAACAGCGTCGTGGGATCAAGATCGAGGCCGACGAGCGCATGCGCCGTCAACGTCACCGGCCCCGAAGGCCCGTTGGCCTGCACATCGCCCAGCGGTTCCAGCCGCAGCTCCCCGCCCGGCAGCGCGGGCAGCTTGCCGCCCGCCTTCAGCAGGGCGCGGGCATAGACGCCGATGCCATAGGGGCTGCCGTTCTGCGCCACATACAGCGCCGGGCCCGTCACCGTCGCCGAACCCGGCCCCGTCGCATCGACCCACTCGGCCTTGTCGCCGGTGCGGCTGAAGCGCTCGTCCACCTTGCTGCCGAAGGTGGTGCTGCCGGTCACGGTCCAGCGGGTCGGAATGCCTGCGCCGTCCAGCGCCAGATGCTCCTCGATCGTGGGGCCCCGCCCGTTGTTCTTGAAATCGAACACGATCTTCGTCGCCCCGCCCGACTCGTCGGTGACGAGGCTGCCGACGTTCCGGCCGCTGATCAGCACCGCGAAGCGTTCGGCCGCGAAGGCGGGGGTTGAAAGAAGAAGGGCGATCAGCGCGGCGCGTCCGCCCGCGCGGGCAAGGGATTTCATCTGCATGGCCGCCTGTTGAACATGGAAGCGGGCCGGTCGGCAAGCACCATCGCTGCGCACTTGCCAACGACCCCCGCATTTGCGCTACTGCGGGCCGAGGAGTGTGCGTCACCATGATCAAGATCGGGGTTCTCGGGGCCGGCGGCCGCATGGGCCAGGCCATCATCGCGGAAGTGCAGGCCGCGCCCGACTGCTGGCTTGCCGGCGGCGTGGAACGGCCGGGCCACCCCATGTGCGGCAACATCATCGGCGAGGGGCTGGTGATCTGCGCCAACGCCGCGCCCGTGGCGCACAAGGCCGATGTGCTCATCGATTTCACCACGCCCGCCGCGCTCGACGAACATCTGCGCGCCGCCCAGGACGGCAAGGCCGCGATCCTGATCGGCACCACCGGGCTGGAACCGCACCACCATGCCGCCATCGATGCGGCCGCGCGCACCATTCCGGTGCTGCAGGCCGCCAACACCGCGCTCGGCGTCTCGCTGCTGGCCGCACTGGTGGAACAGGCCGCCCGCGCGCTGGACACCGGCTGGGATATCGAGATTTCGGAACTGCACCACCGGCACAAGGTGGATGCGCCGTCGGGCACGGCCCTGTTCCTGGGCGAGGCGGCGGCGAAGGGCCGGGGCGCCCCGCTCGAAACGCTGCGCCTGCCCCCGCACGAATCCAGCCCCGGCGCGCGCCGCGCCGGCGGGATCGGCTTTGCCTCGCTGCGGGGCGGGTCCGCCGCGGGCGATCATCATGTGCTGCTGGCGGGCGAGGGCGAACGCATCACCCTGTCGCATGTCGCCGAAAGCCGCGACATCTTCGCGAGCGGGGCGGTGAAGGCGGCGCGCTGGCTGTCCGGCCGGAAACCCGGCCGCTATCGCATGGCGGACATTTTCGGGATCTAGGGTTAGGACCCTAGGCCGGCGCTTCGGGCGCCTTCAGAACAGGGTCCGGCAGCTCCGCAGCCAGCGCGGCGGCTTGCGATCCGCAATCTCCACCTGATTGATCGCGGCGCCGGGGCGCAGGCCGGAGGTGGATGCCAGCTGCGCCCCGGAATCGCCCATGCCGGACAGGCGCACGACGCCCACCAGCGCAAATCCCAGGATGAAGCCGACAACCAACGCCCGCAGCACTGCGAGACTCCCCCAAGCCTATCCGTTCAACAGGTCCGACCCTGTTGGACGCCCGTCTAGCGAAGGAGCCTCTGCAATCATTGCACAAATCCGACAAAAGCTTGTCGGACTTGAATCTGGAACGGCGTTGGGGCATGGCGCGCGAACTGCAAACCGGGGTAGAAGCACTGCTTTCCAACCTCGAAGAAAGGTCAATCAAACCACCCATGCCCAAGGAAGAACTTCTCGAGATGCGGGGCACGGTCGTCGAACTGCTCCCCAACGCGATGTTCCGGGTGCGGCTGGAAAACGACCATGAGATCCTCGGCCACACCGCCGGCAAGATGCGCAAGAACCGCATCCGCGTGCTGACAGGCGATGAAGTGCTGGTGGAACTCACGCCGTATGACCTGACCAAGGGGCGGATCACCTACCGCTTCAAGTGAGCGTGTTCGCACACAGGACCGGCGCATGAGCGACAGCGCATTCCGGCAGCATGCCCGCTGGCAGGCGGGCTGGTGCCGCGCACTTGGTTCACCCTTCAATGCGCTGGTCTGCGACCTGCTGGCGGAACGGCTTTCCCCCGAAACGGCGCTGGGCCGGCGGCTGGACGGCTGGGCCGGCAATGCCGAGGCCGAGATGCTGGCGCTTCGTGTGGCGGGCGGGCTGCATGCCCGTGTCCGCAGCGGCAAGGCGCCTGCGCTCGCCGCGCTCTATCCCCCGGCCGCCTTGCCCGATGCGGACGCCCTGTGGGCCGCGATGGAGCCGGTCCTTGCCGCGCCTTCCATCTGCCGCTGGCTGGATGTCGCGCCGCAGACGAACGAGGTCGCCCGGTCCGCCGCGCTGATGCCCTGTTTCCTGACGGTGGCTCAGGAAACAGGCCTTCCGCTCGCGCTGGTGGAGCTGGGGTGCAGCGGTGGCCTGAACCTGCTGCCCGATCATTACGCCTTCCGGCTGGGCAATGTGCGCGCCGGCAACCCCGAAAGCCTGCTGGCGCTTGAGCCGGACTGGATCGGGCCCGACCCGCCCGACGTGCAGATCCGTTTCGCCAGCCGGATCGGCGTGGACCTGAACCCGATCGACCTTTCGGACCCGGCCGAACGTGCGCGCATGCTCGCCTATGTCTGGCCCGACCAGTTCACCCGGCTGGAACGCATGGCGACCGCGATGACGATCGTGTCCGAGATCCTGCCCGAAATCGCGGCGGGCGACGCAGCCGATTTCGTGGAAGCGCGCGTGTGGCCGCAGCCCGGCGCGGTCACCACCGTGTTCCATTCGATCGCGATGCAATATTTCAGCGCCGGCTCGCAGCAGCGCATCAGGGAACATATGAACCGTGCGGGTTCGGCCGCCAGCGCCGACGCCCCGCTGGCCTGGGTGCGGATGGAGCATGACCTTCCCGGCGCCGGCGAACCGCCGACGCTGCGGCTGACGATGTGGCGCGGGCAGGGCAGCGAGGACAGGCTGCTGGGCCGCGCCCACCCCCACGGCAGCGCGGTGGCCTGGCTGTGAGCGCGCCCCGCTTCATCCTCGCCTCCGCCTCGCCCCGGCGGCTGGAGCTGCTGGGCCGGCTGGGCCTGTCGCCAGACGCCGTGGACCCGGCCGACATCGACGAAACCCCGCTGAAGGCAGAGCGCCCCGCCCCGCATGTGGCGCGGCTGGCGGCGGAAAAGGCGGCCGCCGTGGCCGCGCGGCATCCCGGCGCGGTGGTTCTGGCGGCAGACACGCTGGTCGCGGCAGGCCTGCGCATCCTGCCCAAGGCCGAGGACGAGCAGACGGCGCGCGCCTGCCTGAAGCTGCTGTCGGGCCGCCGGCACCAGGTGCTGACGGCGCTGACGGTCGTGGACGCGCGCGGCGTCGCCCGCCACCGCCTCAACCGCTCCACCGTGCGTGTCGCCCGGCTGGAGCCGGCGGACGTGGATGCCTACATCGCCAGCGGCGAATGGAACGGCAAGGCGGGCGGCTATGCCATCCAGGGCCGGTTCGAAGCGCATGTGCAATGGATGGAGGGCAGCTTTTCCGGCATCATGGGCCTGCCGCTGGCCGATGCCCGCGCCATGCTGCGCACGGCGGGGCTGAATGGCTGACGTTTTCCTTCAGCATCGCATCGGCGAAACCCGGGCCGCCGTGGTCGAGAATTTCCGGCTGGTGGAAATGCACCTCGCCCGCGATGGCGACGGGCTTGCGGCCGGCGCGCGCCTGCCCGCCCGTCTGTCTGCAAAGCTGGGGCAGCGCGGCATCGCCCAGGCCGATGGCGAAGAGCTTCTGGTGGAGCCATGGCCCGCAGGCGCGACGGAGGGCCAGACCGTCATCGTGGAGGTCACGCGCGCGGCCTGGCGCGAGCGCGGCCGGGACAGGCTGGCGAAGGCGCGGCCCACCACGCTGGCGCCTTGGCCGTCCCCCAGCCTCGAATCGCAGATGCACGCGCGCGGCCATGTGCTGAAGCCCGGCTGGCCCGCCGAGGTTGCGGAACAGTGGGACGACGCCTTCGATGCCGCCCGGCTGGGCCGCCTGCCCTTCGAATCGGGCGCGCTGGTGCTGGCGCCGACCCCGGCCTTCCTCGCCGTCGATGTGGACGGCCATGGCCTGGCGCTGGC
>ERZ1645185.68-NODE-68-length-44488-cov-5.392141_pt1 | contig 44488 bp, 47 predicted proteins | sample MGYA00575351_ERZ1645185 | MGnify/ENA primary metagenome ERZ1645185 (study PRJEB40838, sample SAMN11284767) | freshwater sediment metagenome | isolation source: river sediment | host: Sediment | place: India: Jana village, Kanpur | collected 2015-12-17 ... | reverse complement strand
CCGCCAGGACGAGCGCCGCGAGCAGGAACAGAGCGCCTTCCTTCAGCCAGCGATTGCCGTGCACGGCACCGATCCAGACGGCGGCAGCCGCAGCGGCGGTCAGCGCCAGATGGACGCCGAGTTTCAGCCAGTCGGCAATGACGTCCCAGTTCGCGGCGACGATGAGCGCGAGGCCGAGCGCGAGGGCGAACAGGCCGAGACCGACGATGGCCCAGAGCACATAGGGGCGATCATTCGCCTCCTCGTGGGTACGGATACGCGCGGCGGCATCGGCATCGATGAGACCGGCGGCGACCCACGCCTCGAGCTTGCTCTCCAGCGACATGGCGCGGACTGTGGCGGAGTCGGGGCGCCCTGTCTAGGCGGCCAGAAATGCCGTCTCCTCGACAATCGGCGCCGCGAACGACGGCCGCGACAGGATCGTCGGCAGCCATGCGCCGAGGCGCGGATGCTTGGCGCAATCGACATCGACCGCGCAGTGCGAGAGGTTCACGAACGGGCTCGCCACAGCGATATCCGCAAGGCTGAGCGCACCGCCAACGAGGAAGTCGCCGGGTTCCGGCACGACACCTTCGAGATAGTCGAACAGGCGGGGCAGTTCGGCGATGCCCTGCTGCACCATGTCCTCGTTTCCGGACTGCTTCAGGAAGCGCGGCGCGACGACGCGGTTGAAGAACACCTTGCCAGCGGAGGCGGTGACGATGGTGTCGCCGAACTCGTCGTACCAAACCGCGCGGCCGAGATCTTCGGGCGTCTGCGGGATGAGACGCGGTTCTGGATACTTGGCATCGAGATAGTGAACGATGGCGGAGGAATCGGAGATGGCGAAATCGCCGTCGCGAAACCCCGGCATCTTCCCGAACGGGGAGACCGAGAGGAAATCGGTGCTGTGCGCCTGCAGGCCCGCGGGAATCAATTCGTAGTCCAGCCCCTTTTCGGCGAGCACCACGACAACCTTGCGAACGAACGGCGACAGCGTCGATCCGTAAACCTTGATCATCGCACTCTCCTCGGCCTGGCTATTCGGTGAGTTCATCCCATTTGGCGCGAATCTTCGCAAAGAAGCCGTGGCTTTCCGGACAGCTTCCGGCCTCCGGCTCCAGCGCCTGGAACTCTTCGAGGAGCTCGCGCTGGCGCTTGGAAAGCCGCGTCGGCGTTTCCACCTCGACCTCAATGATAAGGTCGCCGCGCCCGCCGCCGTTCAGCGGCGGCATACCGTGCCCGCGCCGCGAAAACTGCTTGCCGCTCTGCGTGCCGCCGGGGATCTTCAGCTCCACCGCTTCCCGATCGATCGAGGGCACCTCGATCGTGCCGCCGAGCGCCGCGAGCGTCATCGGCACGGGCACCTTCACATAGAGATTGGTGCCGTCGCGCTCGAAGATGTCGTGCGGTTCGAGGTGCACGAAGATGTAGAGATCGCCCGGAGGACCGCCGCGCGCGCCGGCCTCGCCCTCGCCCGAGAGGCGGATGCGCGTGCCGTCGTCGACGCCTGCGGGGATGCGCACGTCGAGCGACTTGTGCTTGTCGACGCGGCCCGCGCCGTGACATTCTTTGCAAGGATCGGAGATGACGCGGCCCGCGCCGTGGCAGTTCGGGCAGGTGCGTTCCATGAGGAACATGCCCTGCTGCACGCGCACCTTGCCATGACCGCCGCAGGTGCCGCAGGTGTTGGCGGTGGCGCCCGGCGCGGCGCCGGAGCCATTGCAGGGCTCGCATGCCGTCGCGACGTCGATCTCGATGGTGCGGGTGTTGCCCGCGAAGGCTTCCTCGAGGCTGAGCTTCAGGTCGAAGCGAAGGTCCGCGCCGCGCATCGCGCTGCTGCGCTGGCGCTGGCGCCCGCCGCCCATGAATTCGCCGAAAATGCCTTCGAAAATGTCGGCGAAATCGCCGAAGCCGGCGCCGCCCGCGCCGTTGCCGGGGCCGCCGTTCTGGAACGCCGCCTTGCCGTAGCGATCATATGCGGCGCGCTTCTGATCGTCCTTCAGGCAATCATAGGCTTCGTTGATCGCCTTAAACTTCGCTTCGGCGTCTGTGCAGCCGCCGTTCTTGTCCGGGTGGAACTGCATCGCGAGCCGCCGGTAGGCCGACTTGATCGTCGCACCGTCGGCGTTTCTATCGACACCAAGGAGTTCGTAGTAATCGGCTTCAACCATACGCCCGGACCGCCCCCGCTGGCACGGCGGCCACCCGTCTCCGGATGACCGCCGTTCCTGACTTTACGCCTTCTTGTCTTCGTCGACTTCCGAGAACTCGGCATCGACGACGTCCTCGTCCGTGGAGGACGTGGAGGCCTGTGCATCACCTTCCGGTGACGCAGCGGCGGCTTCCGCCTTGTAGATCGCTTCGCCGAGCTTCATCGCTTCCTGCGCGAGCGCCTGCGTCTTGGCGTTGATGTCATCGACATCGTCGCTGTCGAGCACCGACTTCAGCGCGGCGACGGCGGTTTCGATGCTGCCCTTCGTGGCGGCATCCACCTTGTCGCCGTGCTCGGCGAGCTGCTTCTCGGTCGAGTGGACGAGGCTGTCCGCCTGGTTGCGGGCCTCGGCCTTCGCGCGGCGCTTCTTGTCTTCGTCGGCGAACTTCTCGGCGTCCTTGACCATCTGCTCGATGTCGGAGTCCGAAAGACCGCCCGACGCCTGGATGCGGATCTGCTGCTCCTTGCCGGTGCCTTTGTCCTTCGCCGAAACATTGACGATGCCGTTCGCGTCGATGTCGAACGTCACCTCGATCTGCGGAACGCCACGCGGCGCCGGCGGGATGCCGACGAGATCGAACTGGCCGAGCGCCTTGTTGTCGGCCGCCATCTCGCGCTCGCCCTGGAAGACGCGGATCGTCACCGCGCCCTGATTGTCCTCGGCGGTCGAGTAGACCTGGCTCTTCTTCGTCGGGATCGTCGTGTTGCGATCGATCATGCGCGTGAACACGCCGCCCAGCGTCTCGATGCCGAGCGACAGCGGCGTCACGTCGAGCAGGAGCACGTCCTTGACGTCGCCCTGCAGCACGCCCGCCTGAATGGCGGCGCCCATCGCGACGACCTCATCGGGGTTGACGCCCGTGTGCGGCTCCTTGCCGAAGAACTTCTTCACCTCTTCGCGGACGAGCGGCATGCGCGTCATGCCGCCGACGAGGACGACCTCGTCGATCTTGTCCTTGTCGATGCCCGCATCCTTCAGCGCCTTGCGGCACGGCTCCATCGTGCGGGCGACGAGATCGCCCACGAGCTTTTCGAGGTCGGCACGCGTGATCGTCTTCACGAGGTGCTTCGGGCCGGTCTGGTCGGCGGTGATGAAGGGCAGGTTGACCTCGGTCGACTGCGCCGACGACAGCTCGATCTTCGCCTTCTCGGCCGCTTCCTTGAGGCGCTGCAGCGCGAGGCGATCGGAGCGGAGGTCGATGCCTTCGTCCTTCTTGAAACCGTCCGCGAGCGAATCGACGATCTTGGCGTCGAAGTCCTCGCCGCCGAGGAAGGTGTCGCCGTTCGTCGACTTCACCTCGAACACGCCGTCGCCAATCTCCAGGATCGACACGTCGAAGGTGCCGCCGCCAAGATCGTAGACCGCAATGGTTTTGCCGTCGTTCTTCTCGAGCCCGTAGGCGAGCGCCGCCGCGGTCGGCTCGTTGATGATGCGCAGCACTTCAAGGCCGGCGATCTTGCCGGCGTCCTTGGTGGCCTGGCGCTGGGCGTCGTTGAAGTAGGCGGGCACGGTGATGACGGCCTGCGTGACGGTCTCGCCAAGGTAGGACTCGGCGGTTTCCTTCATCTTCTGAAGGATGAACGCGGAAATCTGCGACGGGCTGTAATCCTCGCCGCCGGCCTTCACCCACGCGTCGCCATTGCCGCCCTTCACGATGTGATAGGGGACGAGCGCAATGTCCTTCTTGGTGACCGGATCGTCGAAACGGCGGCCGATCAGGCGCTTCACCGCGAACACCGTGTTGTCCGGGTTCGTCACCGCCTGGCGCTTCGCCGGCTGGCCGACGAGACGCTCGCCATCCTTGGTGAACGCGACCATCGACGGCGTCGTGCGCGCGCCTTCCGCATTCTCGATAACCTTGGGCTTGCTGCCTTCCATGACGGCGACGCAGCTGTTGGTCGTACCAAGGTCGATACCGATTACCTTGCCCATATCTCCCGTGCTTCCTCTTTCAAATTCCAAGCAGGAACAAACGATTGATCCCGCCACTGCGCAGACTTGCCGCAGCGTCGTTGATCTACGCGGGCGATGTAGGAACAGCGCCAGCGCCATACAAGAGCGCGGGTGCGCCGCCGATGCGTTTTGCGTCCGCGATGGGGACGTGCTGCCGCATGGCGCAAAGGCCCCGAGCTGTGGCATGAAGCGTTCATGCGGAGCGTGGATGTCTCTGGCGAAGGATCGAAGACCGTGGCGCGTATCGACAGAAACCTTGGAATTGCGGCGTGTGTGACGGCGCTGTTGCTGCTCGCGGCGGCAGCGATCGGCGGCCGGGCGCTTGCCGCGCCTCCCACGCCGACCGTCAGCAACGCCTGGATCCGCCTGCCTGTCGTCGCGGGCCGCCCCGCTGCCCTGTATGCAACGATCGCTGCAGGCGCGATGGGGGATCGGCTGATCGCCGTGGAAGGCCCGAAACCCGCTCGCTTCGAGCTGCACGCGACGAAAGCCGAGAACGGCGTGATGCGCATGGTTCCGCTCGTCGGCCTGCCGGTGAACCCGGGCCAGAAGATCGAACTGAAACCCGGCGGAATGCACGTGATGGTGTTCGGCCTGCCCGCCACCAAGCCCGATTCGCGCGTGCCGCTGACCTTCGTGTTCGAAAAGGCCGGCCGCGTCGCGGTTTCCGCGCACGCGATGAGCGCGACGGCGCCGGAGATGAAAAGCGGAGAGCATTCGCATCATTAGGGCGCTGACGGACGGCGAACGCATGATGGCGCGCCGGGCCTTCGGCGACGCGATCGATCTCGCGCGCGTCACCATCCGGCGCGCGAAATGGTGGTGGCTGCAACCCGCGTGGGTGGTGATGGCGCCAGACGGGCACATCTGGTTCCACCCCAACAACGCCTCCTGGCGCGAGGATTTCAGCCGCGCCTCGCTGTTCCTGCAGGGCCTCATCGTTCACGAGCTGACGCACGTGTGGCAGCACCAGCAGGGCGTGAACCTGATCCTGCGGCGTGGCCCGCTGGCGCGCTACGACTACCTGCCGCTGAAAGCGGGGCTCGGCTTTTCGGGCTATGGACTCGAACAGCAGGCGGAGATCGTGCGCGACGCCTATGTGAAACGCATGGGCGGCGACGTACCGGGCACCCCGCCGCTCGCGACATACGACGCGCTCTTGCCGTTTCGGGCGGAGAGCGGCGAGCGGGGGATCGTTTAGGGCACGCGGCATCGGCTCGCCGCACGAGACTCTCGAAACGTCTCCGTAATACTGGCGTTAACCAGAATGTTGTGCGCGAAGGATGCGCCCGAACATGCAAGGCATCCGTGACGTTCCCTGGGAGAGGAGCCGGGCAGCCGGATACGGCGTCACGGAAGTGCTGATCGGCCGACACGCGCGCCTACGCGCGGTCGATGGGTCGAGTTTGATGGAGGAACGCGATGAGTATTATTTCCAAGAGTCCAAGAATGTTCCTGCTGCTTGCGCTTTCCGGCATGGTGCCGGCCAGCCTGCACGCGCAGCCTCAGGATATGAGCGGGGCCGACCCGTCCATTGACGTGAACGCCTATCCACCGGCCGACCTTTCGGGAATGCCCGAAGGGCCAGATGTCGAAGGGTTTATCGCGGCGCGCAAGGACCAGAAGATGCTGGTCACGATCCCCGGCGGCGCGAAACAGACGGTTTTCATCAGCGAGGCGACGAAGGTGAAATCCAGCGGCGGCTTCCTCGGGGCGAGCAGCAAGAAACTGGCCCTGGACGCACTGCTGAACGGTCTGCCGGTCACCATCAAGACGGTGCAGTGGGGGCAAGGGCTGGTGGCGAGCCAGGTCGCGCTCAAGAACAAGGACCTCAAGACCGCGTCGATGATCCACAACGCGACCGACCAGCGCTTTGCCGAGCAGTCCGCAGCGACGGAAGCGCTTCGCGGCCGCGTGGCGGATATCGATCAGTATAACGTGAAAAACACGATGAGCGTGAACTTCGACACCGGCAAGGCGGTGCTGTCAGAGCAGGCGAAAACCGATCTCTGCGCGGCCGCGAGCGAGGCCGAAGCGATGGACAACGCGCTGCTGCTTGTCGTCGGCTACACCGATTCGACGGGAAGCGAGGAATATAATCAGGTTCTGAGCGAAAAGCGCGCCGCGCGGGTCGTAAATTTCCTGCAGCAGGCCTGCGGCTGGAAGCCGTATCGCATGCTGACGCCCACCGGAATGGCCGAAGCCGACCCGGCGGCAAGCAACGACTCCGCCGAAGGCAAGGCACAGAACCGCCGCGTCGCGGTGAACATTCTGGTCAGCAAGGACCTCGACGGGATTTGAGGCTATGCGGGGTGGGTTCGCGCCCACCCCGCGTCATTTTCCCGGTGGCGAAGCGCTGCGGTTAAACCGCCCGCACCCAGATCAGATCGTGGAAGAACTCCGCGCCCGAGCGGCTGGTCTCGGGAGGCGTGCGGAGCAGGAGGCGGCCGTCGCCGGTGGGGTCGAACTCGACCACGCGGCGCGTGAGCGTCGTGCCGACCCAGCGCTGGACAGTGGCGTGCTCGACGGCGTGATGCACGTCGTCGCCCTCGCGCTGCCAGCGGCCCGCGTAGGCGATGACGAGCGGATCGGCGCCGTCCATCTGCCGCGTGAGGATCGCGCTCACGTGACCCTCGGGGTGGTAGAAGATGCGCCCGCTCGCATCGAGGACGTAGGGATCGCCGTCGCGAAACTCCACCCACTGGTCGAGCTGCCACACGCCGCAGATGGGATCGGGCTCAGCCATCAGGCTTCCTTCGCAACAGTGACCATCGCGGGGCGCAGCAAGCGATCCTTGAGGACATAACCGGTTTGCAGCTCGGCCACGATCTGGCCGGGTTCGGCGCCTTCCTGCACAACTTCGAGCATTGCCTGGTGCCGGTTCGGATCGAGCTTCTGGCCGACACTTTCGACGCGCGCGATACCGTGCTTCTCGAAGGCCTTCAGCAGTTCCTTCTCGGTGATCTCCACGCCCGAAAGCAGCGGGCTGGCCACGACATCGTCCTTCGCGGCAGCATCGAGCGCGCGGCGCAGGTTATCGGCGACGCCGAGCAGATCACGCGCGAAGCCGGTGACGGCGTAGGCGACTGCGTCCGCCTTCTCGCGTTCGAGACGGCGACGCACATTTTCCGATTCCGCGACGGCGCGCAGCAGCCGGTCCTTGAGATCGGCAATCTCGGCGTCCTTCTCGGCGAGCGGATCGGCCTCCGGCACCTCCACCGGCTGTTCGGCGGCAGCGATCTCTTCGGGGGTCAGCTTTTCGTTGTCTTCAATCATCCTATCAGCCTGCTGAGTGTTCGGGCGGTGTAATCCACCATGGGCACGATGCGTGCATAGTTGAGGCGCGTGGGACCGATGACGCCCACGACGCCGACGATCCGGCCTTCGGCGCCGCTGTATGGCGCGGCGATAACCGATGAACCGGAGAGCGAGAAGAGCTTGTTTTCCGAGCCGATGAAGATTTTCATCGCCCGCGCCTCGCGCGCATCGTCGAGGACGCGCAGCATTTCGACCTTGTCGTCGAGATCGGCGAGCAGCGAACGCACGCGCTGCAGGTCCGCCTCCGCCGCATCGTCGAGCAGGTGCGACTGGCCGCGCACGATGAGCACGGCGCGGTCGGCATCGTCCGCCGACCAGCTCGCAATGCCGCGCGCGACGAGATCGCGTGTGGCACTGTCGATCAGCGCACGTTCGGTTTCGATCTCCAGCTTCAGCAGCGCCGCCGCATCGGCGAGCGTGGAGCCGGCGAGGCGCGCGGTGAGATAATTCCCCGCCTCGATGAGCGCCGCCGGGGACACCGGATATTCCAGTTCGACGATACGGTTTTCGACCGTGCCGTCGTCCGCGACGAGGATCGCGAGGATGCGCGTCGGTGACAGCGCCGTGAAGCTCGCCTGCCGCAGCACGCGCTCGGTACGCGGCACCATGACCACGGCGGCGCAGGATGAAAGCCCCGAAAGCACGGCGGTCGCGCGCGACAGCACATCTTCCACGGCGCGGTCGGGCGCACTGAGGCCTGCTTCGATCGCGGCGCGTTCCTCCGCCCCCGCCTCGCTCGCCTGCATCATGCCGTCGACAAACAGGCGCAGGCCGAAATCGGTGGGCACGCGGCCCGCCGAGGTGTGCGGACTACCGAGCAGGCCGACGCGCTCCAGATCGTGAAGAACGCTGCGGATTGATGCAGACGAAAGACCGAGACTGTCGGCGCGCGTCGCGAGCGTCTTCGAACCGACCGGCGTGCCCGAGGCGATATATTCCTCGACGACCTGCCGAAACACGGCGCGCGCGCGGTCTGAAAGCTCTGATATGGTTGGACCGCTCGTCATCGTGACGCAATGTAGGGTGGCGCATCGCCCCTCTCAAGTGATCTGGACCCCGGTGGCGCGAGCCGGTACACGGCGCGGCAGAACCTATTCCCCCGTACAGGAGTTTTCATGCGACCTTCCGGCCGCGCGCCCGACGAGATGCGCACCATCGAAATGATCCCCGGCTTCTCGCGTCATGCCGAAGGCTCGTGCCTCGTGAAGTTCGGCGACACGCATGTGCTGGTGACGGCGAGCCTGGAAGAACGCGTGCCGCCGTTCCTGCGCGGCAAGGGCGAAGGCTGGGTGACGGCCGAGTATGGAATGCTCCCCCGCGCCACGCACACGCGCGGATCGCGCGAGGCGGCGAAGGGCAAGCAATCCGGCCGCACGCAGGAAATCCAGCGCCTGATCGGCCGCTCGCTACGCACGATCGTGGACCTGAAGGCGCTCGGCGAGCGGCAGATCACCATCGACTGCGACGTGCTGCAGGCTGACGGCGGCACGCGCACGGCGGCGATTTCCGGCGCGTGGGTCGCGCTGCGCATCGCGGTCGACAAATTGATGGCCGACGGATTGCTGACGGTGGACCCCATTCGCGCGCAGGTCGGCGCGATCAGCTGCGGCGTTTACGAGGGCACGGCGGTGCTCGACCTCGATTACCCGGAAGATTCCGCCGCCGAGACCGACGCCAATTTCGTGATGACCGACAAGGGCGGCATCGTGGAGGTGCAGGGCACCGCCGAGCGCGACCCGTTTGACGAAGAGACGCTGCTGCGGATGCTCCGTCTCGCACGCATCGGCTGCGGCAAGATCTACGCGGCGCAGGCGAAGGCGACGGGGCGCTAGGCGCATGGCGCGGAAGCTCCTCCCCGGCACGCTGATCGTGGCGAGCCACAACCCCGGCAAGGTGCGGGAAATCCGCGATCTGCTGGCGCCGTTCGGCATCGCGCCGGTGTCGGCGGGGGATGCGGGCCTGCCCGAGCCGGAGGAAACGGAAACGACGTTTCGCGGCAATGCCGAGTTGAAGGCGCTCGCGGCCGCGCGCGGATCGGGGCTGCCGGCGCTTGCCGACGATTCGGGGCTCAGCGTCCACGCGCTCGGCGGCGATCCCGGCATCTATTCGGCGCGCTGGGCGGGACCGGAGAAGGATTTCGGCCTCGCGATGCGCAAGGTGCACGACGCGCTCGGCGATGCCGCCGACCGCCGCGCGCACTTCACCTGCGCGCTGTCGCTGGCGTGGCCGGACGGACACGTCGAGACGTTCGAGGGCCATGTGCACGGCACGCTCGTGTGGCCACCGCGCGGCGAGAAGGGTTTCGGCTATGATCCGATGTTTGTGCCGGAAGGGCGCGACATCAGCTTCGGCGAAATGGAGCCCGGCGCGAAACACGCGATGAGCCACCGTGCGCGGGCGTTCGCACAGCTGGTTGAGGCATGTCTGAAATAACGGCGCCGCTGGCGCTTTACGTCCACTGGCCGTTCTGCGTCTCCAAATGCCCGTACTGCGACTTCAACAGCCATGTCCGCGAGCGCATCGATGAAGCGGCGTGGCGCGACGCGCTGATCGCCGACATGGACTATGAGGCGCGCCTGACACCGGGCCGGCGGCTTTCGAGCCTGTTTTTCGGCGGCGGCACGCCTTCGTTGATGTCGCCCGAAACGGTCGGTGCGATCATCGATGCCGCCGACCGGCTGTGGGGCTTCGAGAACGCCGAGATCACGCTGGAGGCGAACCCTTCGAGCGTTGAGGCCGGGCGCTTCGTGGGCTTCGCGGCGGCGGGGGTGAACCGGGTGTCGCTGGGGCTGCAGGCGCTTGATGACGCGGCGCTGAAGGCGCTGGGACGTGCGCATGATCTTGCCGAGGGGCTCGCCGCGCTCGACGTGGCGCAGAGGCATTTCCCGCGCGTGAGCTTCGATCTCATTTACGCACGCGAGGGGCAGAGGCCCGAGGAATGGGAGGCCGAGCTGACACGCGCCTTGGCGTTCGGCACGGAGCACCTGTCGCTTTACCAGCTCACCATCGAGCCGGGGACAGCGTTCGCGACCCGGGCGCGGCTGGGACGGCTGACGCTGCCGGAGGAAGACGCCTCACTCGGCATGTTCGAAATGACCCGGGCGATGACGGCGGCGGCGGGGCTGCCCGCCTATGAGGTTTCGAACCACGCGCGGCCCGGCGCGGAGAGCCGCCACAACCTCACCTACTGGCGCTACGGCGACTACGTGGGCGTCGGCCCCGGCGCGCACGGGCGGCGCGGCGGCATGGCGACGACCCGCGAACGGCTGCCGGAGACGTGGCTGAAAACACCGGTGGCGAACGAAACCCCACTCGAAGCGAGCACGCGCGCCGACGAGGCGCTGATGATGGGACTGCGCCTGCTTGAGGGTATCGATGAGGCGGTTTTTGCTGAACGCACGGGGAAGCGGCTCGGCGATGTCGTTAGCCGCGCGGGCCTCGACGAGACCACGCAGCTTGGGCTCGTTGTCTGGGAAAATGAGCGTCTGCGGCTGACCGATAAGGGCCAGCCGCTGCTCAACGCGGTGGTTTCTCGGTTGCTGACATAGGGGTCGTGCGTCCCTCGACTACGCTCGGGATGATGCACGTTATTACAAGGTACAAAGGCCGTTCATTCCGAGCGTAGTCGAGGGACGCACGACCTCCCCGTCAGGCCCCCGGGCGCTTGGCGAAGGTGCGCGGGGCGGGCGAGACGACTGTCGTGCCGGACGCGCCCACCTGCCCCACTTCGAGGCCGCGGTCGGCGATGCCTGAGGCGCCGAAGCGGAAGATCCCGTCCACCCCCGCGAAGCCGTCTGAATCGCGCAAGCGCGCTTCGGGGAAGCTGGAGCCGATCGTCCAGCTGTCCGCGATCGCATTCACCAGCAGCACCGAATCATAGCCAAGGCTGGCGAGCCGCGAGGGCGCGCCGCCGAACTTCGCCCGGTAGCGCGAGGCGAGCTGCTGGAAACGCGTGTCGGGAACGCTGGCGTACCACGCGCCGTGCAGCCCCTGAACGCTGCGGATGCCGGGTTCGGCGTTCCAGAGTTCCGGGCCGAGGTAGCGGACCTTGCCCGGCCCGGCGCCGTACTGCGTAAGCGGCCCGAGGAAGGCGGACGCGATCTGGCTGCCGTCCGCGATCAGCAGCGCCTGGAAGGAGACCGGCCCGAGGCGGTCCTGCACCGGCGCGACCGTGCCGTCGGCGCGCACGATGCCGCCCTGGCTCGCCCGTGCGACGCGCGCTTCATAGTCGGTGAGGCGGCGAACGGCGGCCTGCAGCTTGGCGCGCGAGCGTTCGTAGGTTTCGACCGCCGTGACCTTGCCGCCCGATTCGCGAACCGCGCGCAGCATGGCACCCGAGGCGCGCTGACCGTAGTTGCCCGCCGGCACGAGCGCGCCGAAGCGCTCCACACCCTGCGCGCGTGCATAGCGCACGACGCGGTCGATCGACTGATCGGGCTGGAAGCCCAGAATATAGACGCCGTTTCCGGCGACATCGGCATCGTTCGAATACGAGATGATCGGAATGCCCGCCGCCTTGGCGACGCCGCGCACGGCGGTGACATCCGCCGCAAGCAGCGGCCCGAGGAACAATTTGTTGCCCTCCGCGACCGCGCGGCGCGCCGCGGCGGCGGCGCCGGGCGCGGTATCATAGACGGTGAGCTTGATGTTCGTAGCCTTCACATCGAGCAGCGCCATGTTCGCGGCGTTCGCCAGCGATTGGCCGACACGCGCGGTGCCTCCGCTCATCGGCAGCAGCAGCGCGACGCGGTTTTGCGGAATTTCCTTCGGCGCTTCCACGGTCGGCGGCGGAGGCGGCGGCGCCTCGACTTCCGGCGCTTTCTGGACGGTTTGCGTACAGGCAGCGGCGGCGAGCGCCGCCATCGGCAGCAGCGTTCGCTTCAGGCCGGAAAAACAGCGATTCCAAAATCGCCCGCGGCCCTCCATGCTGTAGATCGACATGTCCATGGCACCCTTACCCCTTGATCTGGAACCCGGCCTTTACATCGTGGCGACGCCCATCGGCAACCTGGGCGACATTACGTTGCGCGCCGCCGACGTGCTGAGGTCCGCCGCCTTAATCGCCGCTGAAGATACGCGCGTGACAGCAAAACTGCTCGCCCGCATCGGCAGCGACCGCCCGATGGTGCCTTATCACGACCATAGTGACAGCCGCGTGCGCGCACGGCTGCTGGAACGTATGCGAAATGAATCGGTTGCACTGGTGAGCGATGCGGGCACGCCGCTGATCTCCGATCCCGGTTTCAAGCTGGTGCGGGAAGCGCGCGCCGAAGGCATCACCGTGACGACGATTCCGGGGCCGTGCGCGGCGATTGCGGCGCTGACGCTCGCGGCGCTGCCCACCGACCGCTTCCTGTTCGCAGGCTTCCTTCCGGCGAAGGCGAAATCATCGGCGGATACGATCGCGGAGTTCGGGGGGCTCGACGCAACGCTCGTGTTCTACGAATCCGGCAATCGGCTCGCGCGGTCGCTGGAGGCGCTGAAAGACGGGCTCGGCGATCGGCCTGCCGCCGTGGTGCGCGAAATCACCAAAGCCTTCGAGGAAACCGTGACGGGCACGCTCGGCACCCTCGCTACACGCTACGCGGACGCGCCGCCGAAGGGCGAAATCGTCATCGTTGTGGGCCCGCCCGAACCGGCCGCCCCGGCGGACGCCGACACACTCGACGCCGCGCTTGCCGCCGCGATGGAAGCGCAGCCGCTGAAATCCGCCGTCGCCGAAGTGAGCGCCGCGCTCGGCCTGCCCCGCAAGCAGGTCTACGCCCGCGCGCTTGAACTGCGCGGGGGCGAATGAAGCGGCAGGCCGCCGAACGGCGCGGCCGCCGCGCCGAACGTATCGCGGCGCTGTGGCTGCGGCTCAAAGGCTACCGCATCCTCGGGGAACGCGTGCGGACCCCGGCGGGCGAGATCGACATCGTGGCGCGGCGCGGCCGGATGCTCGCGTTCGTCGAGGTGAAGGCGCGCGACGACGACATGGGCGCTTCCGCCGCGCTCGAAGCCCCGCGCATGGCGCGCGTCGCGCGCGCCGCGAACCTGCTGCTCGGCCGCTACATGGCTGGCTGCGAGGGCGCCCGCATCGACGCACTGGTGGTCTCGCGCGGCCGCCTGCCCCGCCATATCGAAGGCGTGGTCGACGGCGATTGGGCTTAGCTGCTAGACGGCGTTCGAATCAAAGGAAACGCCCCATGAGCCTCACCGTCGCCGTCCAGATGGACCCCATCGAGCGCATCAACATCGCGGGCGATTCGAGCTTCGCGCTGATGCTGAAGGCGCAGGAGCGCGGCTACACGCTCTATCACTATCTCGCCGACCAGCTTTCGTGGCGCGACGGGCGCGTGATCGCACATGTGCGGCCCGTCTCCGTGCGCAACGTCGCGGGCGATCACTACACACTCGGCGAGGCGCGCAACCTCGACCTCGGCAGCGATGTCGACGTCGTGCTGATGCGGCAGGATCCGCCGTTCGACATCGGATACATCACCGCCACGCACCTTCTGGAGATGCTGGACGGGGAAACGCTGGTCGTGAACAACCCGCGTGAGGTGCGGAACGCGCCTGAGAAGCTGTTCGTCACGCAGTTTTCCGACCTGATGCCGCCGACGCTCATCACGCGGCGACTGGAAGAAGTGCTGGCGTTCCGCCGCCGCTACGGCGCGATCGTCGTGAAGCCGCTGCACGGCAACGCCGGCGCCGCCGTGTTCAAGCTCGGCGAGGACGACGGCAACCTTCCCGCGCTCGTCGAGCTGTTTTCGAACGTGTGGCGCGAACCCTTCATGGTGCAGCGCTTCCTTCCCAAGGTCAGCGACGGCGACAAGCGCATCGTGCTCGTCGACGGAGAGATCGCGGGCGCGATCAATCGACTGCCCAAGGCGGGCGAGATCCGATCCAACCTTGCAGCGGGCGGCAATGCGGCGAAAACGCAGCTCACGGCGCGCGAAGAGGAAATCTGCGCGCGGCTGGCGCCGGAGCTGAAACGGCGCGGGCTGCTTTTTGTCGGCATCGACGTGATCGACGGCTATCTCACCGAGATCAACGTCACGTCGCCCACGGGCATCGTCGCGATCGATCGTTTCAACGGCACCGACACGGCCGGGATGATCTGGGATGCGATCTTGAGGAGGCTCGGCCGCTGACATGGGTGAATGGGTTCAACAGCTGATCGCCGAGAGCGGCTATCTGGGCGTCGCCTTCCTGATGTTTCTGGAAACCGTATTCCCGCCGATCCCGAGCGAGATCATCATGTCGTTCGCGGGGCTGGAAGCCGCCAAGGGCGCGTTCAGCCTGGTTGGCGCGATCCTGGCGGGCACCACGGGCGCGATGTTCGGCAACATCTTCTGGTATCTGCTCGCCAAGCAGATCGGCATCCACCGCTTCGATCCGATCGTCCGGCGCTTTGGTCGCTGGCTGACCGTCAGCCTTGGCGACATCGAAAAGGCGCACAAATGGTTCGACCAGCACGGCGCCGCGTTCGTGCTGTTCGGTCGGATGCTACCGACGCTGCGTTCGCTCGTTTCCGTCCCCGCAGGCTTCATGGAAATGAACTTCCGGCAATTCGTGATCTATTCAACCATCGGCACTGCAGGCTGGACGACGCTGCTCGCGGTCGCGGGCTACAAGCTCGGTCAGGATTATGCCGAGATCGAGGCTTATATCGGCCCCGTCGGCACCGCCGTGATCGTGGTGTGCGTCGCGGGCTATCTGTGGCGCGTCATCACCTGGAAGCCGCACGCCTAAGCGCGCGGGTGCGCGTGCCGGTAAACATCGAGCAGACGCGCCGCATCGACCTCCGTGTAGACCTGCGTCGACGACAGGCTGGCATGGCCGAGCAGTTCCTGAATTGAACGCAGGTCCGCGCCGCGCGCCAGCAGATGCGTCGCGAAGCTGTGGCGGAGTGCGTGCGGCGTCGCTGAGGGCGGCAGGCCGAGCGCGGCACGCGCGGTGCGCATCGCTGCGCGGATCATCCCGGGTGACAGCGCGCCGCCTTTTGCGCCCCGGAACAGCGGCGTTCCCGGCGCGGGCGTGAACGGCGCGAACGCGAGATAGGCCTCGATCGCCTCGCGCACCTTCGGCAGGACGGGGACGACGCGCGTCTTTCCGCGCTTGCCGGTGACGGTGATCGCCGCGCCGATCGGGAGCACGTCGCCGGTGAGCGACAGCGCCTCCGCGATGCGAAGGCCGGAGCCGTAGAGCAGCAGCAGCACCGCCGTGTCACGCGCTCCGATCCAAGGTTCGCGCGCATCCTCGCCCGCGTGGTCGGCAACGCCGGCCGCGTCGGCGGGGGCGAGCGGACGCGGCACCCGCTTTTTCAGGCGGGGCGAGGCAAGGCCTGCGATCGCCTTGCAATCGATGCCGCGATGCTTTCTTGCCCAGCGGAAGAAACTGCGGAGCGATGCGACTTCACGCGCCACGGAGGCGTTGGCGAGGCCTTCGGCGCGGCGGTGCGCGAGATAGGCGCGGAGATCGGCGAGGCTGAGCGCGGCGAGCGCGCTGTCCGTGACCCCGGTACCCAGATGCCCGCCAAGGAAATGCACGAAGCCGTTGAGGCTCGTCTGATAGGCGCGGAGCGTGTGCGCGGAGCGGCGCTCGGCGGCTTCAAGGTGGCCGAGCCATTCCGCGACGCGGGCGTGCGCGGGCTGGTTCAGCGCAGGCGTTTCTAGGGTTCGATCTGCATCCACCGCGCGATCATGCGCGAAACCACATCGCCGAGAAAGGCCAGAAGCTCGTTGCCATGATAATCACCGAAGTTGTGAGGCGCGCGCGAGCCGAGCGCGATGATGCCGGTGGGCGCGGGCGGTGTGGGTTTGAGCGCGATCAGCGCCTCGGAACGGATGAGGTCGGCGGCGGGGCCGAAAACCGGCGAGCCGTGCTTGACGCTGCGTGCCTGCCCCACGGGGAGCAGGTGGCACCAGAGCTCAACCTGCTCGGGATCGACGAACTGCACGCCGCTCGCGCTCGCGCGGATGCCCTGACCGCTTGTGGTGAGCCCGAGGCCGACGGCATCGATACGGAGGATGTCCACCCAGTCCTGCGTGACAACGTGGATCAGATGCTCGAAGTCGGTTGCGTCCATCGCGGCGAGCGCGGCGGCGTGGATCTGCTGCACGGCGCCGGCGTGACCGCGCGCATAGGCCAGCAGATCGCTGTTCGCCTCGCCGAGCGCGGCGACGCGGGTGCGCAGGCGGACCAGCGCTTCGGACTGGAAATCGAGAACGGCCATGCCCGCGACACTATCGCGGACATGGTTAAGAGAAGCTGAGCGCTAGAGGATGGACTGGCCGGTCTTTTCCCAGTCGGCGAGGAAGCCGGCGATGCCCTTGTCGGTGAGCACGTGGTTGAAGAGCGCGCGGATCACGGCGGGCGGCGCCGTCATCACGTCCGCGCCGATCTTCGCCGATTCGAGCACATGGATCGGATGGCGGACGCTGGCGACGAGGATTTCCGTGCCGAAATCGTAGTTGTCGTAGATGAGACGGATGTCGCTGATGAGCTGCATCCCATCGAAGCCGTTGTCGTCGTGGCGGCCGACGAACGGCGAGATGAAGGTCGCCCCCGCCTTCGCCGCGAGCAGCGCCTGATTCGCCGAGAAGCAGAGCGTGACGTTCACCATCGTGCCGTCGCTGGTGAGCGCCTTGCAGGTCTTGAGCCCGTCGATGGTGAGCGGCACCTTGATCGCGATGTTGTCGGCGATTTTGCGGAGGACTTCGGCCTCCTTCATCATTGTCTCGTGATCGAGCGCGACGACTTCGGCGGAAACCGGGCCTTCAACGATCTTGCAGATCTCCGTCACGACCTCGACGAAACCGCGCCCGGATTTGTGGATGAGGCTCGGGTTCGTCGTCACGCCGTCGAGGAGGCCCGTGGCGGCGAGGTCGGCGATGTCCTTGGTGTCGGCGGTGTCGACGAAGAATTTCATGGGTCGGGCTTTCGAAAGAGGCGTTTGAACAGCCCTTAGCGATTCGAATCGCCGGGCGTCCATAGCGCGGCTTTGCCTTCGCGGGCGCGCCCCTACATAAGGACGCGATGCCTGCCCCCCGCCTCCGTGTTCTCACCCGCAACGCCGCGCTCGGCCCGCTCGATTACCGGGCGCCGGCGGAAGGCGTGCCGGTGGGGAGCGTGGTGCGCGTGCCGCTGGGGCCGCGCGAGCTTCACGGCGTGGTGTGGGATGCCGACCGGTTGCCGACGACCGAGGTCGCGGACGCGAAACTGCGGCCGATCCACGGCGTCGCCCCGGTGCCGCCGATCCCGGCGAGCGTGCGGCGGCTCGTCGAGTGGGTCGCCGCTTACTATCTGGTGCCGCCCGCCGCCGTGCTGCGCATGGTGCTGTCGGTTTCCGCCGCACTCGACGGCGCGCGCACGGTCACCGAATACCGCGTTTCCGGCCAGCTTCCCGAGCGGATGACGGAGAAGCGCGAGGCGGCGCTTACCACGCTCGGCGACGCGCAGGGGCTGGTGCGCGAACTTGCCGAATGGTCGGGCGTATCCGACGCGGTGATTCGCGGGCTCATTTCGGCAGGCGCGATCGAAACGGTGACGGTGTCGGTGGACCGCGCGCCGCCGCTTCCCGATCCCGGTTTCGGCCCGCCCGTGCTGGAGGCGGAGCAGGAGGCCGCGGCTTCGGCGCTGGTTGCAGCGGTAAAGGCGCATGACTTCGCGCCCTTCCTGCTCGACGGCGTCACCGGATCGGGCAAGACCGAGACCTATCTGGAAGCTGTCGCTGCCGCGCTCGATGCGGGCGGGCAGGCGCTCGTGCTGCTGCCCGAGATCGCGCTGACCGAGCCGTTCCTGCGCCGCTTTGAGGCGCGCTTCGGCTGCAAGCCCGTGCAATGGCACAGCGATCTGCGCTCATCCGAGCGCCGCGCCGCGTGGCGCGCGGCGGCGAGCGGCGCAGCGAAGGTGGTGGTGGGGGCGCGCTCGGCGCTGTTCCTCCCCTACCCCGACCTGCGCCTCATCGTGGTGGACGAAGCGCACGAGACGAGTTTCAAGCAGGAAGACGGCGTTCCCTATCACGCGCGCGACGTCGCGGTGATGCGCGCGCAGATCGAGGCGATCCCCATCGTGCTCGCCACTGCGACGCCCGCGATCGAGACGCTGGCGCAGGTGACGCGCGGCCGCTACCGCCACCTCGAACTCCCCAGCCGCTTCGGCGGCGCGCAGATGCCGGAGATCGAGGCCATCGACCTGCGCGTCACGCCACCCGAACAGGGTCGTTGGCTGGCGCCGCCGCTCGTCGAGGCGATGAAGACGACGCTGGCGCGCGGCGAGCAGGCGCTGCTGTTCCTCAACCGGCGCGGCTATGCGCCGCTCACGCTCTGCCGCCATTGCGGCACGCGCATCGAGTGCCCGAACTGTACGGCGTGGATGGTCGAGCACCGGCTGGTGAAACGCCTGCAATGCCATCACTGCGGGCTCGTGGAGGCGGTGCCGGACGCCTGCCCCGAGTGCGGCGAAGAACACAGCCTCGTCGCCTGCGGGCCGGGCGTGGAGCGCATCGCCGAGGAGGTCTCCGCGCTGTTCCCGGACGCGAACGTCGCGCTCGTCACGTCGGACACGATCCACTCGCCCGCACAGGCGAAGGCGCTCGTCGACAGCGCGCTTGCGGGCGAAATCGACATCTTCATCGGCACGCAGCTCATCACCAAGGGCTATCATTTCCCCGAACTGACACTCGTCGGCGTCGTCGATGCGGACCTTGCGCTGAAGGGCGGCGACCTCCGCGCCGGCGAGCGCAGCTTCCAGCAGATCAGCCAGGTGGCGGGGCGCGCGGGGCGCGGACAAAAGCCGGGGCACGTCTATATCCAGACGCACCAGCCCGAAGCGCCCGTGCTCGCCGCGCTCGTCGCGGGCGATGCGCCCGGCTTCTATGCCGCCGAGACCGAAGCGCGCCGCGCCGCCGCGATGCCGCCCTTCGGTCGGCTGGCCGCGATCATCGTTTCCGGGCCGGACGAAGCGGAAGTGGCGGCAACGGCGCGCGCCATCGGCCGCGCCGCGCCCACGGGCATCGACGGGCTCACCATCCTCGGCCCCGCGCCGGCGCCGCTCTCGCTGCTACGCGGCCGCTTCCGGCATCGGCTGCTCGTCCACGCCGCGCGGCGGGCGGACGTGCAGGGCCTGATCGCGGACTGGCTGGGAGGTGTCGAGGTGCCCCGGAACGTGCGCGTCGCCGTGGACATCGACCCTTACAGTTTCGTTTAGAAGCTTGTAACCTTTAGTGCCCCTCATACGTATACTCCCACGGAGGATGTGAGCATGATCCGACGTGAATTTCTGGGTTTGGGCGCGGGCTTGCTGGGTGCCGGTCTGACGGGCCGCTGGGCGCTTGCCGGGGACGAGAAGCCGGTCGGCGATTTCCCCATCCGCTATAGCGACGCCGAATGGAAGCGCCGCCTGACGGACGAACAATATTATATTCTACGCAAGGCGGGCACCGAGCGCCCCTTCACGAGCCCGCTGCTCAAGGAAAAGCGCAAGGGCACCTTCACCTGCGCGGGCTGCGCGCTGCCGCTCTACCGCTCCGCCGACAAGTACGACAGCGGCACCGGCTGGCCGAGCTTCACGCGCGCCGTGAAAGACGCCGTGCTGACCGAGCGCGACCTCAGCCTGGGCATGGTGCGCACCGAAGTGCTCTGCCGCCGCTGCGGCGGGCATCTGGGGCATGTCTTCAACGACGGGCCGCCGCCCACGGGCAAGCGGCACTGCATCAATGGCGACGCGCTCGATTTCGTCCCCGGCCGGACCACATGACAGGACAGAAGATGGACAAGTCACTGACCGAGACCGAATGGAAGGCGCGCCTGACCTCCGAACAATATCGGGTGCTGCGCGAGGCCGGCACCGAGCGGCCATGGACGAGCCCGCTCAACGAGGAGAAACGTCCGGGCGAATTCGTCTGCGCTGGCTGCGGCGCCTTGCTTTACCGTTCCGCCGACAAGTTCGACAGCGGCTGCGGCTGGCCGAGCTTCACGCGCGCGGACGGCGAGATCATCGAACGTCCCGACCATAGCCACGGCATGGTCCGCACGGAGCTGCTGTGCGGCAACTGCGGCGGGCACCTCGGCCATGTGTTCGACGACGGCCCCCTCCCCACCGGCAAGCGCCACTGCATCAACGGCGTGTCGCTCGCGTTCGAACCGGAAAGCGAATGAAACGCACCCTCGCCCTTGCGCTGCTCGCAGCCGCCGGATTCGCACCCGCCGAAAGCCCGCGGCGCGCGGAGGCTGTCTTTGCGATGGGCTGTTTCTGGTCCGCCGAGGCCGCGATGGAAAAGCAGCCCGGCGTCATCGAGGCGGTGTCCGGCTTTGCGGGCGGGCACGTGAAGAACCCGTCTTACCACAAGGTCACTGAAGGCGGCACGGGCCACCTCGAAGCGGTGCGCGTCGTCTATGATCCGGCGAAGACGAGCTATGCGAAGCTCCTCGACGCCTTCTGGCACAACATCGATCCGTTCGATCCCGCCGGCCAGTTCTGCGACAAGGGCGCCTCCTACCACACCGCCGTATTCGCCGCGAACGCCGACCAGCGCACGCTGGCGGAAGGCGACAAGGCGCGAATCGAGAAACACTTTGGCAAGACCGTGACGACCGAGATCCGCGACGCCGCCCCGTTCTACCCCGCCGAGGGCTACCATCAGGATTTCGCGAAGCGGAACGCGCTGCGCTACCGCGCCTATCGCTCCGGCTGCGGGCAGGACCGGCGGCTCAAGGCGGTGTGGGGGTAGGATGCCCCGCTAATAGCGCACGCTTTCCTGCGCGATCGGGCACCATTTCTCGTCGTAGTCTCCGCGCTTGCGGGCATCCTCGCACTTGCGGCGGGCCTTGCCGATGCGTTCTTCCTGCTTCCTGATCTCGCGGCCGCGCTTCTCGTCCGCCTCCGACTGGCTGGTGGTGACGGCATCGACCCCGGCGCTCGCCGCCTTCACGGGCAGTGTCACGATGTCGACCGCCGTGCGGGCGATGCACGCCGGAAGCAGCAGCGCCGCGAGCGGCAAAAGGAATCGGGCGGGCGCGAATCGAACAGGACGCAAGACATTCAACCCTTGGGCAAAGGACGACCCCTCCATACGCCCATCCCGATGAACAATCGCAACCTTTCGTGCTTTTTCGGCGTACAATGTGGGCATTTCGTCGCGTGCCCGGCAGGCCGTGTTTTGCCGCCTCTTGCTGCCTTGCAACATGGAGGGGTGCGTGCTAGTCGGCCCCCGCCAGTCGTGAAGGGGGTGCATTCGCGTGCCCTTCGCTATGCGCAGGCAATTCGACATCCGGGCTTACACCGAACGAGACCCAAGAGGACGCGTGGATACAGGCGGCAATACAGGGAGCAGGGCACACGGACTTTCGGGGCGTTACGCCACCGCATTGTTCGATCTGGCCCGTGACGGCAAGGCGATCGAAGCTGTCGAGACGAGCCTCGCTGCGGTTCGCGGCGCGCTTTCCGAATCGGAAGACTTCCGCGCGCTGACGCTGTCGCCGCGCATCGGACGCAGCGAAGCGGCGAAGGCCGTGGCGGGCGTCGCGAAGGCGCTGAAGCTCGATCCGCTGACTGCGAAATTCCTCGGCGTGCTTGCGGAAAATCGCCGCCTCGGCGCGCTTTCCGCGATCATCCGCGACTATAACGGTCTCGCTGCCGCCCACCGGGGCGAGGTGACCGCCGAAGTCACGGCCGCGCAGGCGCTGACCGCGAAGCAGCAGGACGCGCTGAAGGCAAAGCTGAAATCCGGTCTCGGCCGCGACGTGGCGCTCGACGTCAATGTCGACCCCGCCATTCTCGGCGGCCTCGTCGTGAAGGTCGGCAGCCGCATGATCGACAGTTCAATCCGTACCAAGCTTGGCGCGATGGCGCAGGCGATGAAAGGCTAAGGCAAGATGGATATCCGCGCCGCCGAGATTTCGGCCATCATCAAGGACCAGATCGCGAACTTCGGCACCGAAGCGCAGGTCTCGGAAGTCGGCCAGGTGCTGTCGGTCGGCGACGGCATCGCGCGCGTCCACGGCCTCGACAACGTCCAGGCGGGCGAAATGGTCGAGTTCCCGGGCGGCATCAAGGGCATGGCGCTGAACCTCGAAGTCGACAACGTCGGCGTCGTGATCTTCGGGTCGGACTCGTCGATCAAGGAAGGCGACACCGTCAAGCGCACCGGCGACATCGTCGACGTGCCGGTCGGCAAGGGCCTGCTCGGCCGCGTCGTCGACGCGCTCGGCAACCCGATCGACGGCAAGGGTCCGATCGAATCGACCGAGCGTCGCCTCGTCGAAGTGAAGGCGCCGGGCATCATCCCGCGCAAGTCGGTCCACGAGCCGGTGCAGACCGGCCTCAAGGCGCTCGACGCGCTCGTCCCCGTCGGCCGCGGCCAGCGCGAGCTGATCATCGGCGACCGTCAGACCGGCAAGACCGCCGTCGCGCTCGACACCTTCATCAACCAGAAGGGCGCGAACGCCGGCACGGACGAATCGAAGAAGCTGTATTGCATCTACGTCGCCATCGGCCAGAAGCGTTCGACCGTGGCGCAGATCGTGCGCGCGCTCGAAGAGAACGGCGCGATGGAATATTCGATCGTCGTCGCCGCCACCGCTTCCGAGCCGGCGCCGCTGCAGTTCCTCGCGCCCTACACGGGCTGCGCGATGGGCGAGTATTTCCGCGACAACGGGATGCACGCCGTGATCGTGTACGACGACCTTTCCAAGCAGGCCGTCGCCTACCGCCAGATGTCGCTGCTGCTGCGCCGTCCGCCGGGCCGCGAAGCCTATCCGGGCGACGTGTTCTATCTCCACTCGCGCCTTCTGGAGCGCGCCGCGAAGCTCAATGACGCGAACGGCAATGGTTCGCTCACCGCGCTTCCGGTCATCGAGACGCAGGCCGGCGACGTGTCCGCGTACATCCCGACCAACGTGATTTCGATCACCGACGGTCAGATCTTCCTTGAAACCGACCTGTTCTATCAGGGCGTGCGTCCGGCCATCAACGTCGGCCTTTCGGTCAGCCGCGTCGGTTCCGCCGCGCAGACCAAGGCGATGAAGAAGGTCGCGGGCTCGATCAAGCTGGAGCTGGCGCAGTACCGCGAAATGGCGGCGTTCGCGCAGTTCGGCTCGGACCTCGACGCTTCGACGCAGCGGCTTCTCAACCGCGGCGCGCGCCTCACCGAGCTTCTGAAGCAGCCGCAGTTCTCGCCGATGCCGGTGGAAGAGCAGGTCGCCTCGATCTTCGCCGGCGTGAACGGCTATCTCGACGGCATCCCGGCCAGCGCGGTGACACGCTTTGAAAGCGCCTTTCTCTCCGACCTCCGCGCCAACCACGGCACGGTGCTGAAGGACATCCGCGACACGGGTGCGCTTTCTGATGAAACCACGGCCAAGCTGCACGAGATCCTCAAGGAATTCGTGCGGACCTTCGCATAAGGCCGGAACCTAGATGGCAACCCTCAAATCCCTCAAGCTTCGGATCGCCTCGGTCAAATCGACCCAGAAGATCACGAAGGCGATGAAGATGGTGGCTGCCGCCAAGCTTCGGCGCGCGCAGGAAGCCGCTGAGGCGGGCCGTCCCTACGCGAGCCGGATCGAAGCGGTTGTCGCCTCTCTGGGCGCGCGCATCACGCCGGGCCCGCAGACCTCGAAGATGCTGACGGGCTCGGGCAAGGAGGAGACCTACCTTCTCGTCGTCTGCACGTCGGACCGCGGCCTTGCCGGCGCGTTCAACGCGAACATCGTGAAGGCGGCGCGCCAGCGCGCGCAGGCGCTGATCGCGGCGGGCAAGACGGTGAAGTTCTATCTCGTCGGCAAGAAGGGCGCCGCGGTCATCCGCCGCCTGTTCCCCGGCACGATCATCGCGTCCACCGAGTTCGCGGGCGTCAAGCAGATCGCCTTCGAACACGCCGCGCCGATCGCCGACGACATCGCCGCGCGCTACGAAGCGGGCGAGTTCGACGTCGCCTACATGTATTATGCGAAGTTCCAGTCGGCGCTGGTGCAGGAGCCGACCGAGCAGCAGATCCTCCCCGTTCCGGTCCAGGCCGGTGGCGGCGAGGCAGCGGCGGGCGTCTCCGCGGCCGTCGAGTACGAGCCGGACGAGGAAGGCATTCTCGCCGACCTGCTGCCGCGCAATCTTTCGGTCCAGCTCTTCCGCGCGCTTCTTGAAAACGCCGCGTCCGAGCAGGGCAGCCGCATGACCGCGATGGACAACGCCACGCGCAACGCCGGCGACATGATCAACCGCCTGTCGATCCAATACAACCGGCAGCGTCAGGCGGCGATCACCACCGAACTCGTCGAGATCATTTCGGGCGCCGAAGCGCTCTAGTCAGATACGAAGGCAAGGATAGAGACCCATGGCCAAGACGACCAACAACACCGGCCGCATCGCGCAGGTCATCGGCGCCGTCGTCGACGTGCAGTTCGACAGCGCGCTGCCGGCGATCCTTTCGGCGCTCGAAACGACGAACCAGGGCAAGCGCCTCGTCCTCGAGGTCGCGCAGCACCTCGGCGAGAACATGGTCCGCACGATCGCCATGGACGCGACCGACGGCCTGACGCGCGGCCAGGAAGTCACCGACACGGGCGCGCAGATCCGCGTGCCGGTTGGCCCGCAGACGCTCGGCCGCATCCTCAACGTCATCGGCGAGCCGATCGACGAGCGCGGCCCGGTTAACACCGATCTCAGCGCCCCGATCCACGCCGAGGCCCCGCTCTTCGTCGACCAGTCGACCGAAACGAGCATCCTCGTCACCGGCATCAAGGTCATCGACCTTCTCGCGCCTTACGCGAAGGGCGGCAAGATCGGCCTGTTCGGCGGCGCGGGCGTCGGCAAGACCGTGCTCATTCAGGAGCTGATCAACAACATCGCCAAGGGCCACGGCGGCACCTCGGTGTTCGCGGGCGTCGGCGAGCGCACCCGCGAGGGCAACGACCTTTACCACGAATTCCTCGACGCGGGCGTCATCGCCAAGGACGCCGACGGCAACCCGACGCCGGAAGGCTCCAAGGTCGCGCTCGTGTTCGGCCAGATGAACGAGCCGCCGGGAGCGCGCGCGCGCGTCGCCCTGTCGGGCCTGACGATCGCCGAATATTTCCGCGACGTCGAAGGCCAGGACGTGCTGTTCTTCGTCGACAACATCTTCCGCTTCACGCAGGCGGGCTCGGAAGTGTCGGCGCTGCTCGGCCGTATTCCTTCGGCCGTGGGCTATCAGCCGACGCTGTCGACGGACATGGGCGCGCTTCAGGAGCGCATCACCTCCACGAACAAGGGCTCGATCACCTCGGTGCAGGCGATCTACGTGCCCGCCGACGATCTTACCGACCCGGCGCCTGCCACCTCGTTCGCCCACCTCGACGCGACGACCGTGCTCAGCCGCGCGATTTCGGAGCTGGGCATCTACCCGGCGGTCGATCCGCTCGACTCCACCTCGCGCGTGCTCGAGCCGCGCGTCGTCGGCCAGGAGCACTATGAGACGGCCCGCCGCGTTCAGGAAATCCTGCAGAAGTACAAGTCGCTGCAGGACATCATCGCCATTCTCGGCATGGACGAGCTTTCCGAAGAGGACAAGCTGACCGTCAGCCGCGCCCGCAAGATCCAGCGCTTCCTCAGCCAGCCGTTCCACGTCGCCGAGGTCTTCACCGGCATCCCCGGCAAGTTCGTGGCGATCGAGGACACGGTCCGCTCGTTCAAGGCGGTTGTGGACGGCGAGTACGATCACCTGCCCGAAGCGGCCTTCTACATGGTCGGCGGCATCGAGGAAGCGGTCGAGAAGGCCAAGAAGATGGCGGCGGAAGCAGCCTAAATGGCGGACAACCTCCACTTCGAACTGGTGAGCCCCGAGCGGCTTCTGCGCTCCGGCGACGTCCACATGGTGGTCGTGCCGGGCACGGAAGGTGACTTCGGCGTGCTTGCCGGCCACGCCCCCTTCATGTCCACGATCCGCCCCGGCGCGATCGAGGTGTATGAAAGCGCGAGCAGCCCGGCGACGCGCATCTTCATCGACGGCGGCTTCGCCGAGGTGAACGACAGCGGCCTCACCATCCTCGCCGAAAACGCGGTTCCGGTCGCGGACATCAAGGCGGACGAGGTTTCAAAGAAGCTCTCCGAAGCCCGCGAGGACGTGCGCCTCGCGAAGACGGACGTCGAGCGCGCCGTGGCGGAAAAGCAGGTCGCCCGCTACGAAGCGATGCAGGCCGTCGCCGTCAACTGAGCGAATATTCCTCTCCCGCTTGCGGGCGAGGGGAAATCGGAAAATACGTCAGGTGCGCGATCGATAGGGCGCCCAGCTCCCATCCGGCTGCGCCAGCCGGTCGGCGAGGATGCGGAGCACGTCGGCGTTCCACGCGAGCCCGATATGCGTGCCGCGCACGTTCAGCGTCTCCCATGTCGGCCCGCTGCCGATATCGGCACTGCCCGGTGCGACGATACCGTCAAACGGCGTCAGGATCGACGTCACCGGTACCGGCGGCAGCTCCATGAGATTGGTTTCGATCGGCGGCGCGTCCACGCTATGGTCGTTCAGCCGCTCGTAGAGCCGCCACGCGTTGTTGGCGTGGAGGTCGCGGGCGGCGGGCGTGCCCAGCGTCACGATCAGACGTACGCGGTCCGGGATGCGTTTCGCGATCTCGCGCGCGTAGAGGCCGCCGAGGCTCCAGCCGACGAGGCTCACTTTGCGCTTCTGCCCGGCGTGCACCGACTTCACATAATGCACCATCTGCGCGAGCAGGCCGGGCTTGAGGCCCAAATTGGTGCCGAAGCGCCACCCGACATTCCAGTAGCCGAGCGCAGTGAGACGCCGCCGGAGCGGCCACGTGAGCGTATCGCCCGCAAGGAAGCCGGGAAACACCAGCACGGGATGACCGTCGCCCTTCGGCAGGCCGTGCGTCCGGCTTTTGATGACGAACCGGCACAGCTCCGGCACGGCCTTCACCTCCAGCGCAAAGCGCCCGAGCGAGGGCGGTTGAAGGCGGGACGGCGGCGTCAACGCACGTTCGCGTCGATCCACGCCCTCACTTCCGGGCCGATGTCCGCGCGTTCGAGCGCGAGCGCGATGTTCGCCGTCACATAGCCGGCCTTGTCGCCGCAATCATAGCGCGTGCCTTCGAACGGCAGCGCATGGAAGGGCGAACCGCCGATCAGTTCCGCCATCGCATCGGTGAGCTGAATCTCGCCGCCCGCGCCGCGCTTGCGCGCTTCCAGCTTGTCCATGATGGCGGGTTCGAGGATGTAGCGGCCGATCGCGGCCATGGTGGAAGGCGCATCGGCGGGCTTCGGTTTCTCGACAAGGCCGAGCACCTCGGTGAGTGCGCCGCGCTGCGCGCCGGGCGAGACGATGCCGTAGCGGTGCGTGTGTTCGCGCGGCACATCGAGCACGCCGATCACATTACCGCCAACCTCGGCGTGTGCCTCGATCATCGCTTTCAGGCACGGGCGCGCCGGATTCCACAGCAGCTCGTCGGGCAGCAGAACCGCGAACGGGTTGTCGCCAATGAGATGTCGCGCGCACCAGACGGCATGGCCGAGCCCGAGCGGCTCGCGCTGGCGGACATAGGCGATCGTCCCGGCTGCAAAGCGCGTGCCTTCAAGTTGCGCGAGCACCTCGCTCTTGCCGCGTTCGCCGAGAGTGGATTCGAGTTCGTAGTGGCGGTCGAAATGGTCTTCGATGGCGTTCTTGCCGCGCCCGGTGACGAAGATCATCTGCTCGATCCCCGCCGCCACCGCCTCGTCGACCGCATACTGGATCAGTGGCCGGTCGACGACGGGCAGCATCTCCTTGGGCATCGCTTTCGTCGCAGGCAGGAACCGCGTGCCGAGACCGCCCACGGGAAACACCGCTGTCCGAACCTTGCGCATCCGCTCTCGCTCTCCCGTCCTAGAACCGCTTGAGAAGCCTAAGGTAATAGCCCCGTTCCTCTTCCGAACGCGAGGGGTCGCTTGCGCGTTCCTCCAGAATTTTTCGGATCTGCTGGATGCGCCGCACGTCCGCCTGATCGGGCAGCTTGACCGCACCCTGCCCGAACCCCGTGCCCGGGCGCCCGAGCGGATCGAGCCCGGAGCCTGCCGCGCCCGGCTGCATCGCCCCCGCGCCCGCCGCCTGCGCCATCTGCTGCGCCGCTGCCTCCGCCGCATTCGCCGCCTGCCGCAGCAGATCAAGCGCGCGCGTTTGCGCCCGGATCGCACCGCCGGCATCCCCGGCACCGAGCGCGCGCGCTGCTTCCCCCATTGCCTTCGCGGCCGCGCCGAGCGGCTGCGGGGCGGGCATTCCGGCGGTGCCGAACTGCTTCACCAGCGCCTCCGTGTCCGACTCGAGTGTGCGCTGCGGCGGGGCATTTTCGCGAAGGCCGCTGTCGTTTCCAAACGAGGCCTCGATCATGTCGGCGACCGTCGCGTCGCGTAGCACGCCCTGCCGCGCCTCGATCGCGCGGAGCGCCTGCGCGGCCTCGGCAGCCGCCGCCGCGCGGGCCTGCGCCTCGGGATCGGGCGCGGCATTGCCGAAGCGGATCGTTTCCATCAGCTGTCGAAGGTTCGCGAGCGCTTCCGCCGCCCCCGCCTTGTCGCCCGCCGCCAGCCGGTCGCGCAGGTCCGCGAACATCTGGTCGAGAAAACCGAGATCGACCGACGCGCCCGCGCCACCTGCCGATGAGGGCGGCTGGGCACCGTTTTCCGCGAGCGCGGCGGCAATCTGCCGGCTGAGATAATCGCTCATCGCGGATTCCAGCCGGTCCGCCATCGCCGCGAGCGAGGCGTCGTCGCCCGCGCCGATGCCGCGCGCCAGATCCTCCATCGCGCGGCGCATCGCATCCATCGCCTGCGTCGCGCCGCCATCTTCAAGATCGGTGGCGATGTCCCACAGCAACGCCGCGATGCTGTCCCGCGCGTCCTTGCGCGTATCGTGAACGAGCCGCCACGTCGCGGCGCGCAGCCCCGCGAACACGCCGAGGTCGCCCTGATACGCGGGGTGGTCTGCGGCCAGCCGCGAAAGGCGGCGGGCGACAACGCTTCTTTTTGCCCCGGCGAGCAGATCGGCGCGCACGGCGACAATCGCTTGCGCGAGCGGATTGGCGAAGCGGCGCTGTGGCAGCGTGATACGGATGGACGGCGATACGCCCTCCTGCCCCGCGCCGTCGGTGGCGACGAGCATCAGCTCGACGATTGATCCGGCGAACGGGTGCGGCGTGAGATCGGCAAAGACGCTGCCCCGCCCCGGCGGCACGCGCGTTTCAAGACCGACGTCGCGAACTTGCTTGCCGCGCCGGACACGCAGCGATAGGGCCGAGACACCGTGATCGTCACGCAGGCGGAAGCCGAGCCGAAGCGCGCCGGTGGGCGTGATGGCAGGATCGCCATCGAAACGGATTGCGGGCCGGAGATCGGCGGCGAGCGAAAGATCGAGCGCGGCAATGCGCCGAGCGCCCTGCTGCACGCTGTATTCGCCTGCGCGTTTCAGCGGAAAGGACACGCGCCCGCCTTCCGCCGCCGCATCTATGCCCGGTCCGGCGACATGCCAGCCGCCTTCAAGGCCCTCGACGCGGATCGTCACCCGGCTTGCGGCGAGGCCATCCAGCGCAGCGTCCGCGCCGCCCTTCAGATCGATGCGGCGCGGCGGCGCGCCCACATAGGCGGGCGGCTCCAGCGTGACCGCGATACGCACACCTTCGAGCGTCGTCGGCCACGGCGAGAAGGCGGCCGCCAGCCTCTGCGGCGCTTCCGCCTTCGCGAGCATCAGGCCGAGGAACAGCGCCGTGCCGATGAGCGGCCAGAGCCCGTAGCGGGTTTCGAGCGTCGGCTGCCATTCGAGGCGGCCCAGGCGTGGACGAGATTTCCGTGCATCGGCCAGCGCGCGGTTCCAGAGCGCGGCCCCAAAGCCATCGGGATCGCTGATCGGCGCGTCTGCCACGAGCGCAAGCGCCCCCCGGCTGAGCCCGCCGCCCCGCTCCAGTCGGGCCCGGCGCGCAGCGGGCGTGGGAATGCCGATGCGCCATGCTGCACGGACCAGCAAGGCCGCACTGCGGACGATAAGGAGCGCGAGCAGCGCGACGCGCAGCGTGCCCGGCAGCGCCTGCGTGAGGCCAAGCAATGCGGCTGCGATCCACAGCAGCCAGAGCGTGAGCACAAGGCCAAGCTCGCGCGGCAGTGCGCGCTCGGCGGCGAGAACGAGGCCCGAAAGGGCGAGCGGCACGCGCATCGCGGCAAGGAAGGCTTGCTGCGTCGCGGGTGCGGTCATCGCGCTATCCCACCCAGTTCGGCACGCGGTCCTGCGCGATCAAATCGTCGATCGTGCTGCGCGGCCGCACCAGCGCCCACTTGTCGCCCTTCACCAGCACTTCGGGCGTCAGCAGGCGGGAATTGTAGGTCGAAGCCATCGCCGCACCATAAGCGCCCGCCGTGCGGAATACGACCAGATCGCCGGCCTCCACCGCCGGAATCTCACGCCCTTCCGCAAACGTGTCCCCGGTTTCGCATACCGGGCCGACGACCGTCGCGGTCATCCGCTCGGCTGTATGCATCACCGAATCGATGTCGTGCCACGCATCGTATAGGCTGGGGCGGAGCAGATCGTTCATCGCCGCGTCGATGATGACGAACTCGGTCGTCGCGCCGCTCTTCACACGGATGACGCGCGAAACGAGAACGCCCGCGTTGCCGACGATGACGCGCCCCGGTTCGAAGGTGAGCCGCACGTCCCAATCCGCCGTGACGCGCGCGACCATGGCACCGTAGGCCTCCGGAAGCGGCGGTCCGGGCGTGTGCGCCGCATAGGGCACGCCGAGCCCGCCGCCGAGATCGGCGCGGCTCACCGGGAAGCCTGCCGCGCGCAGCTCCGCAATCAACGCGCCGAGGCGGGTGAAGGCCTGCTCCAGCGGCGCAAGATCGGTCAGCTGGCTGCCGATGTGAAGCGCGACGCCGACCGGCTCGATGCCGGGAAGCGCTGCCGCGAGCGCGAACGCTTCGCGCGCGGTGTCAATGGGAATGCCGAACTTGTTCTCGGCCTTGCCGGTCGAGATCTTGGCGTGCGTGCCCGCATCGACATCAGGGTTCACGCGGAACGCCACCGGCACCGTGCGCCCCATGCGCGCTGCGACGGCCGAGAGCATCTCCGCCTCGGGCAGCGATTCAAGATTGATCTGAAAGACGCCCGCCTGAATCGCGGCCTCCATCTCCTCCGCCGTCTTGCCGACGCCCGAGAAGACGATGCGTTCGGCCGGAACGCCCGCCGCGAGCGCACGCTTCATCTCGCCGAGCGACACGACATCTGCCCCGGCTCCAAGCCGTGCCAGCGTCGCGATCACCGCCTGGTTCGAGTTCGCCTTCACCGCATAGGCGACGAGCGGCGGGGCATTGCCCGCATCCGCGACGGCATCGCGGAACACGGTGAAGTGCCGCTCGATCGTTGCCGACGAATAGCAGTAGAAAGGCGTGCCCACGGCATCGGCAAGCGTGGCCACGTCGACGTCCTCGGCCATCAGGCGGCCGTTCCTGTGTTCGAAATGGTCCATCAGAGCCCCGGCGGCAGATCGAATTCATCGTCGCGGCGTTCTTCCGAACGGCGGACGGGATCATCGACACGCTCGGGCGCGGCCTGCGGCGGAGGTTCGAGCATCCGTTCGGTCGTCAGCGGTTCCTTGACCCCCGGCGGCGTGGGCGGCGGGCCGCCTTCGGGCCACGCGAGCGGACCCTTCGCGCCGCACGCGGCGAGCAGGAACAGAAGCGGGAGCGCGGCGGCCTTCATTCGCCCGCCCCCCGCGCCGCAGCAACCGCTGCGCGCACGTTCGCGGGCGATGTGCCGCCGAAGCTGGTGCGGCTCGCGACCGAGGCATCGACCGTGAGCACGCCGTAGACGCGCTCGTCGATCCGCGCATCGACGCCGCGCAGCGTCTCCAGCGGCAGGTCGGCGAGATCGCAGCCCGCCGCCTCCGCCGCCGCAACGCAGCGCCCGGTGATGTGATGCGCCTCGCGGAAGGGCACGCCGCCCTCGCGGACCAGCCAATCGGCAAGATCGGTCGCGGTGGAAAAGCCCGTACCCGCCGCCGCGCGCATCCGCGCGGTGTCGAAGCTGATCGTCTCCACCATGCCGGTCATCGCGGCGAGGCACAGCGCAAGCGTGTCGAAAGCCTCGAACACCGGCGCCTTGTCGTCCTGCATGTCCTTCGAATAGGCGAGCGGTAGCCCCTTCATGATGACGGCGAGACGCTGATAGGCGCCGAGGAACAGCCCCGCCTTGGCGCGCACGAGTTCCGCGGCGTCGGGGTTGCGCTTCTGCGGCATGATCGAAGAGCCGGTCGAGAAGGCGTCGGGCAGCTTGACGAAGCCGTAGGGCTGGCTCGCCCAGATGATAATCTCTTCGGCAAGCCGCGACAGATGCAACCCTGCCATCGCCGCCGCCGACAGGAATTCGAGCGCGAAGTCGCGGTCCGAGACGGCATCGAGGCTGTTCGCCATCGGACGGTCGAAACCGAGCGCCTTCGCCGTCGCATGGCGGTCGATCGGGAACGAGGTGCCCGCGAGCGCGGCGGCGCCGAGCGGCGATTCGTTGAGGCGCGCCCGTGCATCGGCGAAGCGGCCGCGATCGCGCCGCGTCATCTCGTGATAGGCCATCAGGTGATGTCCGAGCGTGACGGGCTGCGCCGTCTGCAGATGCGTGAAGCCGGGCATCACGTCCGCCGCGTGCTGCTCTGCGCGCGCCAGCAGTGCCTTCTGGAAACCGCCGAGCCCCGCGTCGATCGCGTCGATCGCGCCCCGCACCCACAGGCGGAAGTCGGTCGCCACCTGATCGTTGCGCGAGCGCGCGGTGTGCAGCCGCCCGGCAGGCTCGCCGATGATCTCCTTCAGCCGCCCCTCGACGTGCATGTGGATGTCTTCAAGCGCCGCGTTCTCCACGAGGCCGCCCGCCGCATATTCGGCTTCGATGGTATCGAGACCGCGCACGATTTCAGCGGCGTCGCCCTGCGAAAGGATGCCCGCCGCGGCCAGCATCGCGGCGTGCGCACGGCTGCCCGCGATGTCCTGCCGCCACAGGCGCTTGTCCACGCCGATGGAAACATTAATGTCGCGCATGACTGCCGACGGCCCTTCAGCGAAGCGGCCGCCCCACATGTCATTGGAGTTTGAAATGCGGTCCGTAATGGTTGCGATCCTTGTTCTCATGCCGCTTTCCGCCTGCGGCGAGGCCAAGGAGGCCGATAAAGCAGACGCGCCCGCCCCGCAAGAAAGCGCGGCCCCGGCAGCGAAGAAAGCGGAGACCGGCACGGTCGATACGTCGCAGGCCGGCACAGCCGCGCCCACGCAGGCCTTTGCGCGCGCGGACGGCGGCAAGGTGACGCTCGCCGACTATCGCGGCAAGCCCGTGCTCGTGAACCTCTGGGCAACGTGGTGCGCGCCGTGCGTCGCCGAAATGCCCGCGCTCGACCGGCTTGCGAAGGCAAAGGCGGGCGAAATAGCCGTGGTCGGCATCAGCCAGGATCTGCAGGGCTGGGAGAAGGTGAAGCCGTTCCTCGCCAAGGCGAAGCTTCAGCACATGACCATCCTGCTCGACGAGGAAGGCGCGCTCGCCACCACGCTCGGTGCGCCGGGCCTGCCCTTCACCGTGCTTTATGACGCAGCGGGCAAGGAAATCTGGCGCGTCAACGGTCCCCGCGAATGGGATCAGCCGGGCGGCTTTCCCGAACCGGCCGCATCAGGGCCTCCGGTTCGCTTCCATGCGGTTGGGCAGGAGCCGGGCTGGACGATGGACATCGCCACCGGCCACAATGTGGAGGTGATCGCCGACTACGGATCGAAGACCGCCACGTTCAAGGCGCCCGCCCGCCTCGCGCTCGAAGGGACGAGCAACTTCGCGGTTTCGCAGGGAAAATCGTCGCTCGCCGTCTCGATCGTGAAGAAGGCCTGCGAGGACACAATGAGCGGCAAGCCCTACGCCTACACCGTCACCATGACGCTCGACGACAAACGCTACGAAGGCTGCGGGGAAACGCTTTAGAACTCGATCCGGTCGAGCCGCCAGGCCTCGGCATCCGCGCCAGCGTACCAATCCTGCATGAAAGGATGCGCGAGAACGGCGTTCACATAGGCTTCCGACGTACCGGAGAGCGGCACGTCGTAAGTGCGGAAGCGCGTGACGACGGGCGCGTACATGATGTCCGCCGCGCCGAACGCACCGAACAGATACGGGCCACCTTCACCGCCGAAGCCCTGCAGCGCCTCGCGCCACAGCGCGTCGATGCGGCCGATGTCGTGCTCCACCTCCGGCGTCAGCGCGAACGACGGATAGGTCCGCCCGGTGTTCATCGGACAGTGCCTGCGCAAATTGGCGAAACCCGCGTGCATCTCCGCCGCGATCGCGCGGGCGAGCGCCCGCGCCGCATCATCCTTCGGCCAGAAGACATCGCGGCCGACGCGATCGGCGAGCCAGTCGATGATCGCGAGGCTTTCCCACACCACGACGTCGCCGTCCCACAGCACGGGCACGGTGCCCGAAGGCAGCAGCGCCGCATCCGCCTTCGCCGCGGCGAATTCGGGCGTATCCATCGGGATCACGACCTCTTCAAACGCGAGGCCCGATTGCTTCATCGCGAGCCATCCGCGCAGCGACCACGACGAGTAGCGCTTGTTGCCGATCACCAGTTTCATATGCCCGCCTCGTCCTTCGCCGCTCCGAGCACCGCCGTGCGCAGCTCCTCGATGCCGTGGTTCTTTTCGGAACTGGTGGCGAGGAGGCTCGGAAACGATGCGGGATGCCGCTTCAGGAGCGCCGGAAGATCCTCGCGCAGCTTGCTGACCCAGCTCTCCTTCACCTTGTCCGTCTTGGTGAGCACGATCTGGTAGGAGACGGCGGCGCTGTCGAGCATGTCCATCACATCCTCGTCGACCTTGCCGATACCGCGCCGGCTATCGATCAGCAGCAGCACGCGCTTCAGGTTCGCGCGCCCGCGCAGATAATCGAACACCGCGCGCTTCCACGCGTCGACCATCTTCTTGGGCGCCTCGGCATAGCCGTAGCCCGGCATGTCGACGAGGCGCAGCACAGCCGGTTCGCCGACATCGAAGATGTTGAGAAGCTGCGTGCGCCCCGGCGTGTTCGACGTGCGCGCGAGGCCCTTGCGCGCCGTCAGCGCGTTCAGCAGCGATGATTTGCCGACGTTGGAGCGCCCGGCGAACGCCACCTCCGGCAAATCCGCCGGAGGCAGATCGTCCATCGTCGGCGCCGACTTCACGAACGCGATCGGCCCCGTGAACAGCCGGTTCGCCTCCCGGGGGCTGATGCCGGTCATTTCGCCTTTGCGGGTTCCGGCGCGGGCGCCGGATGCTTCTTGATCAGCACCCACTGCTGCGCGATCGAGATGATGTTGTTCACCGTCCAGTAGAGCTGCAGACCCGCCGCGAACGGCGCCATGATGATCATGAACATCCACGGCAGGATGGCGAACACCTTCTGCTGGATCTCGTCGAGCGGCTGCGGATTGAGCTTCTGCTGGAGCCACATGGTGATGCCGAGCAGGATCGGCAGCACGCCGATGCCGATGTACGGCGGCGGCGTGAACGGCAGCAGGCCGAACAGGTTCACCGGCGTCAGCGGATCGGGCGCGGAGAGATCCTTGATCCACAGGTAGAACGGCTGGTGCCGCATATCGATGACAAGGAACAGCGTCTTGTAGAGCGCGTAGAAGATCGGAATCTGCAACAGGATCGGCAGGCAGCCCGCGAGCGGGTTTACCTTCTCGGTCTTGTAAAGCTCCATCATCTCCTGCTGGAGCTTCAGCTTGTCGTCCTTGTAGCGCTCCTGCAGCGCCTTCATCTTCGGCTGCACCTGCCGCATCTTCGCCATCGAGGCGTACTGCTTGTTCGCGATCGGGAAGAGCACGAAGCGGATCAGAATGGTGAGGCCGATGATGGCGACGCCAAGGTTGCCGGTCTTATCGAACAACCAATCGAGCAGGTGAAAGATCGGCTTCGCGATCACCTCGAACCAGCCCCAATCGATGGCGCTGCCGAGGCGGGGGATGCCGAGTCCGTCCTGATAGCGATCGAGAACGTCCACTTCCTTGGCACCCGCAAACAGGCGCGTCGTCGTTGAAGCCGTCTGCCCGGGGCCGACGGCAATCGGCTCGCCGCGCACACCCGCCTGATAACGCGCGTCGCCGCCGCTGCGGAAGTTCGCGTCGAACGTCTGGTCGTTCGCGGGGATCAGCGCGGACAGCCAGTATTTGTCGGTGAAGCCGATCCAGCCGCCCTTCGAGCGGAAATCGATCTGTCCGCCGGGCGCCTCGTCGATGTCGTCGTAGTTGTTGTCGTAATTGGTCTTGCCGCCGAACACGCCGATCGGGCCGGTGTGCGCGTTGAACGTGCTCTGGTCCGGCCCGGTGCCGACGCGTGCAACAAGGCCGTAGGGCCGCGCGACAAGCGCCTGGTTGCCGCGGTTCACGACACTTTGCTTCGCCGTGAACAGATAATCCTTGTCCACCGACAGGGCGATCTGGAAGGTCTGGCCCGCAGCGTTCGTCCACGACAGCGTGACTGGCTGTTCGGGCGTCAGCGTCGGGGCGCTTGCCGTCCAGCGCGTCTCGGCGGTCGGCAGGCCCGCGGCCCCGGTCCAGCCGAATTCCGCGAAATAGGCACCCTGCGTTCCCGAAGGCGAGAACAGGCGGACGTTCGGCGAATCCTTCTTGAGCGTCTCGTCGTGGCGCAGCAGCAGCAGGTCATCGATGCGCGCACCGGCCAGATTGATCGAGCCCGAAAGCGCGGGCGTGCGGATCGCAACGCGCGTGCCTTCCGCGATCACGGTCGCCCGGTCACGGAGTACGGTGGAGGCCTCAGCGACCGGCGCCGCGCCGTCCGCCTTCTGCGCCGCGCTCACCGGTTCGTTCGACTTCGGCGTCGGGAAGAAGCGTTCCGAAACGGCAGTCCAGCCGAACAGCACGACGATCGACAACAGGATCGCCAGGAACATGTTGCGATTATCGCTCAAGCTCGACCACCTTCTTGCGGCCCGCAGCAGGGCCTCGACTTCGTTATGGTTTCAGGACCGGGGACGGGATCGAACCCCGAACCGCCCCACGGATGGCAGCGCAATATCCGACGAAGCGCGAGCGCGCCACCCTTGATAGGGCCGTGCCGCTCGATCGCCTCGATCGCATAGGCCGAGCACGACGGCGCGAACCGGCACGTTGGCGGCAGGATCACCGAGAAGCTGAGCTGCCAGCCGCGCGCCACAAGGATCATCATCCGGGCGACCAGCCTGCCGATCATCTTGCGACCTTTCGCACGGCGCGCTCAAGATCGGCGATCATATCCGCATAAGCGCGGGTGAGCCCTGCCTCGCGGCCGATCAGCACATAATCGTGGGCAGGAGACGCGAGCGCCGGCATCGATTCGGAAACGAGCGCGCGCAGGCGACGCTTCAATCGGTTGCGGACAACCGAATTGCCGATCTTCTTGGTGACGGTGAAACCGACGCGCACGGCGCCGTCATCGGCGCGGTCGCGGGCCAGCAGGATGAAGCCGTCGGTCACGGCGCGGCGTCCTTTGTTCGCGGCGAGAAAATCGCGCCGCGCACGGAGCCGCTCCGGCTTCGGAGCTACGCCGACAGCCGCTTGCGGCCCCGCGCACGGCGGGCCGCCAGAACCTTGCGGCCGCCCGGCGTCGCCGAGCGCGTGCGGAAGCCGTGGCGCCGTTTGCGGACGAGCTTGCTCGGTTGGTAGGTGCGCTTCATCGGACATGCCTTCTTGCGAATCGAATCAATAAAAACGGCCGCGCACGCGTGCTCGCGCAATCGCGGCCGAAACCTTCGGGCGAGCGCATAGGCAGGCACGCGCCCAAAGTCAACGGAAAGCGTGGGCGCGCCTACTCCGGACGCGGCTGTTTGCGGCGGCGAAGCCCCATGTCCACCCAGCGCGCGATCTTCGGATGGCGGCGCTTGAACGCGACGTACCGTTTACGCGCCGAGTGCGAGTTCCTAAGCACGAGCGCAAGGCCGATCGCCGAGCCGATGAAGCCGAACGGCCCTGGAATCAGCGGCCCGCCGATGATCGGCGACAGAATCATCAGCATCACGCCCGCCGTAATCTCCGCCCCGCGGCGCGCGAGCGAGCGCGGCCGCCGCGTCTTGCGCGGGGATGGAGAAGGCGTGGTCAAGCGGAGTCCCCGAGGAAGCGCGAATCGACTTTGCAGCCCAGGATGCGCCTGCGGCGTGTCAAAAAAGAGGCCGCAACCCCAAGGGTTTGACGATGCTGTTGGCGCACAGTAACCGGTGTCCCGATGCTTCGTTTCGCAGCATCAACGGGGGAAAGCCGGTCATGGTTGCGCGCGTGCAGACAGTCGCGTTCATCGGGCTTGAAGCGCGCAGTATCGATGTGCAGGTGCAGATCGCGCGCGGCGGGGCCAAATTCACCATCGTCGGCCTGCCCGACAAGGCAGTCGCCGAAAGCCAGGAGCGGGTGCGCGCGGCGCTTTCCGCCATCGGCCTCGCGCTTCCCTTCCAGCGCATCACCGTCAACCTTTCCCCCGCCGACCTGCCCAAGGAAGGCAGCCACTACGACCTTCCCATCGCGCTCGGCCTGCTCGCGGCGATGGGCGTCGTCGATCTGGAGGCGCTGGCGGGCTATGCGGCGGTCGGCGAACTCGCGCTCGACGGGCGGGTGAGCCCGGTGCCCGGCGTGCTCCTCGCGGCGCTCCACGCGTCCACGAGCGAACTCGGCCTCATCTGCCCGGCCGTGCAGGGCGGCGAGGCGGCGTGGGCGGGCTGCGACGTGCTCGCCGCGCCCGATCTGCTCAGCCTGCTCAACCACCTGAAAGGCACACAGTTGCTCGCCGCGCCCGTCGCATCTGTCGCCGAAGATGCCCCCCAAGCGCCCGACCTTGCCGCCGTTAAAGGCCAGGAAACCGCCAAGCGCGCGCTCGAAATCGCGGCGGCTGGCGGCCACAACCTCCTGATGTCCGGCCCCCCGGGCGCCGGAAAATCGCTGCTCGCCGCCGCGCTGCCGGGCATATTGCCGCCGCTTTCCCCGCGCGAGGCGCTCGAAGTCTCGATGGTCGCCTCGGTCGCGGGCGCGCTCGACGGCGGCAAGCTGATCCGCGCGCGGCCCTTTCGCGCGCCGCACCATTCGGCATCGATGGCGGCGCTCGTCGGCGGCGGCAACAGAGCGCGTCCGGGCGAGGTCAGCCTCGCGCATCTCGGCGTGCTGTTCCTCGACGAACTGCCCGAGTTCCAGCGGCAAGTGCTCGATTCGCTGCGCCAGCCGCTCGAAACCGGCGAGGTCAGCATCGCGCGCGCCGCGCTCCACGTCACCTACCCCGCGCGCGTGCAGCTGATCGCCGCGATGAACCCCTGCCGCTGCGGGCATCTGAGCGACCCCGCGCTCGCCTGCGCCCGCGCGCCCCGCTGCGCGGCAGACTATCAGTCCAAACTCTCCGGGCCGCTGCTCGACCGCATCGATCTGCATGTCGAGGTCGAGCCCGTCTCCGCCGCCGATCTCGCGCTGCCGCCCCCTGCGGAAGGCTCGGCCGAAGTCGCGGCGCGCGTCGCCGCCGCCCGCGCGCTGCAGACCGCGCGCTACGAGGCGCACGGCGTCCGCACCAATGCGGAAGCCGACGGCAAGCTGCTCGAAGACGTCGCGACGCCCGACGAGGCCGGCCGCAAGCTCTTGATGCAGGCCGCCGAATCGATGCGCCTCACCGCGCGCGGCTACCACCGCGTGCTACGCGTCGCCCGCACGCTCGCCGATCTCGCCGGCGCGGAAAGCGTCGCGCGCATTCATATCGCCGAAGCGCTCAGCTACCGTCGCCGCGCCCCCGTGAACTGAAGCCATACACGCAGTCTATCCGCCGTCGACGCCTGAACGCATTTCCATCGCCAAACCGCTCGTCTATCGTCGTCGCGCGGGCAGAGGGAGCAATTGATGCCGTTACATGTGAAAATGCTGATCGGGTTCGCGTTCGGTCTCATCGCGGGGCTTGTCGTGCATTTCACCGCGGGCGCCGACGCTGCATGGGTGCAGACCGTCACGACCTATGTGACCGGCCCGATCGGCCAGTTGTTCCTGCGCCTGCTGTTCATGCTGGTGATCCCGCTGCTGTTTTCGGCGCTGGTGCTCGGTGTCGCGGAGATGGGCGACATCCGTTCGCTCGGCCGTATCGGCTGGAAAACGCTCGCCTACACGATCGGGGTTTCGGCCATCGCGGTCGTGATCGGGCTCGTGCTGGTGAACGTCCTGCGCCCCGGCGACGGCATTGATCCAGCGCTCGCGCAGCGCCTGCTCGCCGATGCGAGCGAGGGCGCGTCCGCCATCGTCAACACCTCGCGCACCGCGCCTTCGGGCATGGACGCGCTGCTCAATATTGTCCCATCGAACGTCATCCGCGCGGCCGCGGACAACGACATCCTCGCCGTGATGTTCTTCGCCCTGATGTTCGGCATCGGCCTCGTTATCGCGAATACGCCGGGAGCCGAGCGTCTGAAAGGCGCGATCGAAGGCCTGTTCGACGTCACGATGACGCTCATCAATCTCGTCATCCGCCTCGCGCCTTATGCGGTCGCCTGCTTCATGTTCAACCTTGCCGCGCTGTTCGGGTGGGATCTGCTCGCCCGCCTCGCCTCCTACGTCGGTGTCGTCGTCCTCGCGCTCGGCATCCACATGCTCGTCGTCTACTCACTGGCGGTGAAATATCTCGGCGGCATGTCGCCCATGCGTTTCTTCAAGGGATCGGAGGAGGCGATCGTCATGGCCTTCTCCACCGCCTCGTCGAACGCCACGCTACCCACGGCGCTGCGCGTCGCGGAGACCAAACTGATGCTGCCGCGCCGCGTCTCGCGCTTCGTGCTCACCATCGGCGCAACGGCGAACCAGAACGGCACCGCGCTGTTCGAAGGCGTCACCGTGCTGTTCCTCGCGCAGTTCTTTGGCGTCGAACTCAATCTCGGCCAGCAGGTGGTGGTGATGCTGGTGTGCATCCTCGGCGGCATCGGTACGGCGGGCGTGCCTGCGGGCTCGCTGCCCGTGGTGGCGCTGATCCTCGGCATGGTCGGCGTGCCGCCCGAAGGCATCGGCCTCATACTCGGTGTCGACCGCTTCCTCGATATGTGCCGCACGACGCTGAACGTGACGGGTGATCTTGCCGCCGCCGTGGTGGTGTCGCGCGGCGAGACCGACCCGCCGTTGCTCACCCCGGAGCCTATGCGATAAGGCTCTCGACCGTTTCGTGAAAGCGGCGGAGGCCGAGTTCGAGGCTGCCGAGCAACAGCTCCGAAACGGCGCCTGATTCCAGCCCCTGCTGACCGCGCGCGGCGGCGCCGAAATCCTCGGTGCCGAACACGCCGCCGTCGAGCAAATCCCATGACCGCCGCCAGTGATCCTCGGCCTTCGCCGTCGCGGGCTTTTCGGGGATCAGCATGAAGTCCTCGACAAGCGTGCGCCCCGCTGCCTGCGGCATCAGCGTCATCAGGTTCACATAGTCGGGCGAGAACACCAGCACCGTGCCGGGCACGAGCTGATAGGCGTAGGTGACGACACGGCGCAGCGCCGCCCAGTCTTCAAGGTCGACCTTGGCGAGATAATCGGCACGCGCCACCGCCGAGCGCGCGTGCGGGCCGATGAGGTCGCCCGCCGTGATCCCGTCCACGAAGAACGGCGCGATCGTTTTCGCGTGCAGGCGCTGCACGTGGTAGCTTTCAAGGAACGCGTCCATGATCAGCTTCCAGTTCGCGGGCACATCGTGCGTGCGGCGATTGTAGAGATACATCTCGCCAAGCCCGAGCGCATCGAAATCGGCGGCAAGCGGCCCCTCGACATACGAGAAATCGTAAGCCCGATTCCGCTCCAGCCCCGCCCAGATGATGCCGCCCGCCTCGCGCGAGGGCAGTTCCAGAAGCCCGCGCTGCGCCTTGTCCAGCCCCGGAAACGTGTCGGCGCGCGGCACGCCCGTCAGCTGTCCGTCTGATCCATAGGCCCAGGCATGATAGGGGCAGACGATGCGCGGCGCCTTCTGCACCTCGGCACCGTCCATCAGCCGCGTCCCGCGATGGCGGCAGACGTTCAGGAACACGCGCACCGCGCCCTTGCCGTCACGCGCGAGGAGCAGCGGCACGCCGAACCCGTCATGCGGCACCGCCATGTTCGCCTCGGGCAGCAGCGCCGACACCGCGACGGCCACGGGCAGCCGCCCGAACAGCCGCTCGCGCTCCAGCGCGAACCGGGCCGCGTCGGTGTAGACAGCGGCAGGCACGGTCGCCGTGCGCCCCTCCTCCATGCCGCCGCCCTCCGCTACCGCGCGCGCCAGCGCAAGCTGGCCGGGCGTCGGACGGCGCGGGGGTGAAAGAGCATCCATGCGGCCCATTCTACCGCGCCTGTGTCTCTCCGACACCTAGCGCAAACGCGGGAGATTCCCGTGCGGCCATTTCTCGCTTACACACGCACCCGGTCAGCATGAAGGAGCACGCATGGCGGGCAATTTGGCATCGGTTCGGGACCGTCTTCCCGCAGGTGTCCGCCCCTATTTCGAAGCCGCGCCGTTCGCTGCGCTGTTCCTCGGCATGTCGTCGGGGTTCCCCTATGCGATGATCGGCGCGACGCTCACCACGCGGCTTGCGCAGGACGGTATCGACAAGAAGAGCGTCACCACCTTCGCGCTCGTGTTCCTCGCCTATAATTTCAAGTTCCTGTGGGCGTGGGTTGTGGAAGGCGTGCGCCTGCCGCTACTTGGGCGCCTCGGCCAGCGCGTCTCGTGGATGCTGTTCACGGCGGTGCTGGTCATCGTCGCGGTCATCAATCTCGGGCTTATGGACCCGAAGGCGGATATCATGGCGGTCGCGCTCGCCGCGATCTTCGTGGGTGTCGCCGGCGCGACGTTCGATATCGTCATCGACGCTTATCGCATCGAGCTGCTGGAGCCGCGCCAGCTCGGCGTCGGCGCGGGCATGTCGCAATACGGCTGGCGCATCGGCGCGGCGGGCGCAGGTGCGCTCGCGCTCGTGGCCGCCGACCCGATGCAATGGAATCTCGGCTGGGGCGCGGCCTATATGCTGTGCGCGGTGTTCGCGCTTCCGGCCGCGATCACCGCGCTCATCATGGGCGAACCCGCGCGCCACAAGGAAGTGGCTGCGCGAAAGACACTGAAGACGCTCGGCACGGCGATCATCGGCCCGTTCGCGGAGTTCCTCCAGCGCAGCGGCGCGTGGCTGGTGCTGCTGTTCATCCTCCTCCACAAGATCGGCGACACGCTGGCGAACCTCACGCTTCGCCTGCTGTTCGAAGACCTTGGCTATTCGAATACGGAAATCGCGATCTACGACGTGGGCGTCGGCTTCTGGGCGCTGCTCGCGGGGATCTTCGTGGGCGGCGTGCTCTATGCCCGGCTCGGCCTCAAGCGCTCCGTTCTGCTCAGCCTGATCCTGATGGCTGTGTCCAACTTCAGCTTCGCGCTGCTCGCCGCTGCCGGACACAGCAACACCGGCATGGCGCTTGCCATCGGCTTCGAAAATTTCGCGAGCGGCATCGGCGGTGTCTGCGTCGTCGCCTATTTCTCCGCGCTCACCGATCTTCGTTTCACAGCGGCGCAATATGCGCTCATCTCCGCCTTCGCCAGCATCGTCGGCCGCTTCATGACGGGAACGACAGCGGGCGCTTTGATCGAAGCGTTCGGCTATGTGAACTACTACCTGTTCACCACAGCCATCGCGCTCCCCGGCATCCTCCTCTTCTGGCTGATGATGCGCGCCGGGCTCATCGACGCATCGATTGGCACCGCGGGAACGGAGAAGGCCGAAGATTAGACGGGCAGCGGTCCGTTGATCCTGAGAACATCCCCGGCGAGGTAGAGCGAGCCCGCGATCAGCACCACGGGGGGCGCCTTGCGGTCGGCGGCGTGGCCGATGCGGCGGAGCGCTTCGTCGACCGACGCGGCGGGAGTCGCGGGCAGCCCCACATCGCCGGCGAGCTTCGCCAGCGCTTCCGGGGGCAGGCAGTCGTGCTCGGGGATCGGTACGGTGTGTGCCGCCGTCACGCGGCCCGCGAACGCTTTCAGGAAGGCAGCCGCATCCTTGCTCTGGAGCATCCCGAGCACGAGGTGGAACG
>ERZ1645185.67-NODE-67-length-44760-cov-8.439906_pt1 | contig 44760 bp, 44 predicted proteins | sample MGYA00575351_ERZ1645185 | MGnify/ENA primary metagenome ERZ1645185 (study PRJEB40838, sample SAMN11284767) | freshwater sediment metagenome | isolation source: river sediment | host: Sediment | place: India: Jana village, Kanpur | collected 2015-12-17 ... | reverse complement strand
CTCGCCCTCAAGGCCGCGAGCCCCGAACTCAAGGCGAAGATCATGGGCACCATGTCGCAGCGCGCCGTGGCTGGCCTCAAGGAAGAGATCGAGTTCCTCGGCCCGGTCAAGATGCGCGACGTCGAAGCGGCGCAAACGGACATCGTCAGCAAGGTCCGGGCGCTCGAAGAGACGGGCGAGATCGTGCTGAGTGCAGGCACCGACGATGTCGTCGTCTGAGTCGCATCGCATGAATGCCACCCCCTGGTCCCTCGACGAGTTCGCGGCGCACGACGTGTTCTTCGCGTCGTCGCCCGACTCGAGTGTGCCGGCCGAGCCGACGCTCGACACCGGCGCCATGGAGGCCGAATTCCAGATGCGCCTTACGGCGGAGCGGGCACGCATCGAGGCCGATGCGTATGCCCGTGGCCGCGCCGATGGCGAGCGCGCGGCGCGTGCGACACTCGAAACGTCGCTGCACTCAGCCCTGGGCACGCTGGCCCAGGCTGCCCAGTCCGTCCGCATGCACGAAGCGCGCTGGGTGACCAACATCGAAGAGAACATCGCCGCGCTCGCTGTGAGCGTGGCCCACCACATTGTGCAGCGCGAGATCGCCACCGATCACAGCTTCGTGGCCACGCTGGTGAACAACGCACTTGGCCAGTACCCCGTGGACCAGGAAATCACCATTCGCGTCTCGCCTGACGATCTCGCCACCTGCCGCTCCGTCATTGAAGCCGACAACAACGGCGCGCGCACGCTGCGCTGGATCGGCGATGTGAGCATTCAGCGCGGCGGCTGCCTTACGGAAGGCCGCGAACGCATCATCGACGGTCGTGTGGACACGGCGCTCGAGCGCGCCTACCGCACCATCGCCCAGATCCAGGCCTGAGGGCGCACGCCATGGTCCCCGCCTACGCCACGCCATCGCTTGGCACCGAAACCTATTCGCCCGATACGTCGGCACTCGACATTCTGCTCGACCGCGTGGCCCGCACCGATCGCTTCGGCGAATACGGCCGCGTCACGCGCGTGGTTGGCCTTGTGGTGGAAGCGACCGGCATCGACGTGGGGCTCGGCTCGTTGTGCCGCATCACCAGCCACTCGCGCGATCGTTCGGTGCTGGCCGAAGTGGTGGGCTTCAACGAACGCAGTGTGCTGCTCATGCCGCTTGGCGAACTCGACGGGTTACACGCCGGCGCGAGTGTACAGCCGTTGGGGCGCACGTTCGGCGTGGATGTTGGCCCCGGCCTGCTGGGTCGTGTGCTCAACGGCCTCGGGCACCCCATCGACGGCAAGGGCAAACTCGATACGATCGAGCGCGTGCCGCTCTCGGCCGAGCCGCCCAACCCGTTGCAGCGCGAAACCATCGACCGGCCACTCGAGACGGGCGTGCGCGCTATCGACGGCTTGCTCACCATTGGTCGTGGCCAGCGCGTCGGTATCTTCGCTGGTTCCGGCGTGGGCAAGAGCACCATGCTGGGCATGATTGCGCGTCACGCGCAGGCCGATGTCAACGTGATCGCCCTGCTGGGTGAGCGCGGCCGTGAAGTGCGCGAGTTCCTCGAGAACTCGCTCGGTGAAGAGGGACTCGCCCGCTCGGTGGTAATCGTGGCGACGGGCGACCAGGCCGCGCTGGTACGCGCCCGTGGCGCGCTGGTCGCGACCGCCATTGCGGAGTACTTCCGCGATCAGGGCAAACAGGTACTGCTCATGGTGGACTCGGTCACGCGTGTCGCCATGGCGTGGCGCGAAATTGGCCTCGCCACCGGCGAGCCTCCTACCACCAAGGGTTATCCGCCCTCGGTGTTCGCCAACCTGCCGCGCCTCCTCGAGCGCGCCGGCAACGGCGACCGCGGCGGCATTACCGGCATCTACACCGTGCTGGTTGACGGCGACGACTTCAACGAGCCCGTGGCCGATGCCACCCGCTCGATTCTCGACGGGCACATCGTGCTGACGCGTCGCCTCGCGGCGCAGAACCACTTCCCGGCCATCGACGTGCTTGACTCCAAGAGTCGAGTCAAGGACCACATCACCAACGAAGTCCAGCGCCGAGCGGGAAGCGCCATGCTCCGACTCGAGGCCGCCTACCGCGAGAAAGAAGACCTGATCATGGTGGGCGCCTACCAGAAGGGCAGCGATCCCTATGTCGACGCGGCCATCGCCTATCGGCACAAGGTGCTGGAGTTCCTGCAACAGCGTCCGGACGAGATCACGCACTACGGCGACACCTACACGGAACTGGCCCAGATCGCCGAAGTGATCGAGGCCTCGGTCCGCCGTCGCTAGGAGATAGGCCGTGAGCTTCAAGTTCCGTCTGCAGCGCATCCTCGAATTGAAAGAGCAGCACGAGCAGGCCAGGGCGCGCGAGCTCGCGGCAGCCCGCGATGTCGCCGAGCAGGCCGCCAGCGCGAAGGATGCACTGGCCGCCCTCCGCGCCAATTCGCACGCGCAGATGCACGACGTGGCCCGCAGCGAGACCCGCGTTGGCCACCTCCACCAGCTTGGCACGGTTCTCGCTTCTCTTGATGAGCGACTGGTGGTCGCCGTCGATGTCTGCAAGCAGGCCGACGACGGAGTCCACAAGGCTCAACTGACTCTCGAAGAGGCCGCACGTGATCGCCGCGTCCTCGACCGACTGAAGGAGCGTCACACGGATGTGTGGCGTGCAGAAGAAAGCGCGCGCGACCGGGTGCAGATGGACGAAGTCGCTCTCACCCAGTTCGCGCGCAAGCAGGAAAAAAAGAACAGCCGCTCGGCAGAGAATGCCGGGTGACCCCTCTACGACCGGAATGAATCGATGAAGGCGATGATCATCCCGATAGCCATCGGACTGCTGGCCGGCCTCGGCGGCGGATCGGGTTACGCGTACATGAAGGCATCCTCGAAGTTCGCCGCTGACTCGGCCGTCGCCGTGCAGAAGGCGAAGGCGAAGGCCGACTCCGTGGCTCACGACAGCGCGAGTGCCGATGGTGCGGGCCACGAGGCCGGTGCCGACAGTGCGCACGCTGCCGATAGCGCGTCGTTGCACGAACAGGTGCCTATGACGCCGGCGGACAGCCTGCGCGCGCTCGAAGCCGCGCGGGCCGGTGCTGCGCATGCTCCGGCAGCCGACGCGCACGCGCCCGCCCCCAAGAAGGGAGCGGCACCGGCGCCGGCCGCAACGCATGATGCGCCCGCGACAAAGCTGTCCGATGTGAAGGTGCCCAACGCCACGCCGCCGGCCGCCAAGCCCGCGACCGCCACGGTTGCGACCGCAGTGAAAGACGCGCGTGATCAGGCGCTGCAGACCGCGCTCCCGGAAGCGCGTCTAGCCAAGATCTTCGGCGCCATGCCGGCCAAGGATGCCGCCAAGGTGCTGGAACAGATGACCGACGGTGATATACGCGCCATCCTGGCCATGATGAACGACCGCCAGGCCGCCGCGATTCTCACCGCACTGCCGGCTGCCCGCGCGGCATCCATCACCAAGGGTGTCGTGAAGCCATGAGTGCGATGAACATTCTGCAGGCCGTGAACAGACCGGCACCGCGGGCCGAATCGCGCGTGGAGTCGCGTGTGAACGCACCGCGGGCCGAACGGGTCTCGCGTGACGAAGCCGTGCGGGACACTGCCGACACCGACGAAACCAACGAAACGAATCGGAAGCCGCGTGCCGACCGTCCGGAGTTCGCGCAACTGCTCGCTCTGCTGACAGGTCAGAGCGATCCGGCACGCGCCGATGTGACGGAACCGCTCCCCGGCGAGCGGGTGTCGCTCATGGACGGACTGACCGACGAGGGCGCGACGGACGATGGCGAAGCCATGGCTACCGATGCCGAGGAGGCATTGCGCAACGGGCTGCTGAAGTTACCCCGTGGCGAGCGCGGTGACGTAATTGATCTCGCCGAGTACGCCAAGGCGCGCGAAGCGCGGATCGCGGGGCAGAACGGTTTGGCCGGGATTGCCGGCGCGGCCGTGAACGCGATGGAGAAGGGCAACGATCACGCGGTCGACGCGCTCACCCGTGTGGCGTCCCGGCGTGGTGCCTCGCTCGAGCAGTTGTTGGCAGTTGGCGATGCGCGCGGCGCGGATGCCCGTGCGGCCCTCGACGCCATTCTGGCGCAGGCGGGTACGCCGGCGGGACGTCAGCTGGCGGATGCCGCCGACAGCCGTCGCAGCGCGCGGGCCCAGGCGCAGCAGATGCTCACGGAAACGGCCGGTGCCGCGCTGATCGGCGACGGCGCAGACGACGAAGCCGCGCGCGCCACCGGGATGATGAACGCGTCAGCGCATGCTGCCGACGTCGCGCTGGCCAACGCGAACGCCAATGCAGCCATCGCCGCCGCGCTGGCCGCCAGCGCCGCGTCGCCGTCGACGCCGGTCAAGGATCTTGAAGCGGTCGCGCCCGAACTCCGCAGTCGCGTGGAACGGGTGATGGATCGCATGAAGAACGAGTACGGTCACGACGTGAAAGTCGTGGAGACGACCCGCTCGCAGGAACGGCAGGATTGGCTCTTTGCGCAGGGGCGTACCCGTAGCGGCCCGGTGGTCACCTGGACTCGCGATTCGGCTCATACCCGTGGCGACGCCGTGGATGTGATCATCGACGGTACGTGGGACAACCCTGAGGGATTTGCGCGGCTGCAGCGTATTGCGCGTGAAGAAGGACTTCGCACGTTGGGCATGAAGGACCCGGGTCATCTCGAGTTGGCCAAGGCCAACAGCATGCCCGCTGATCTCACCGCCCGCGTCGATGCCCAGCGCCTGCAAGCTCAGGCCGCCTCACAGTCGTCGGCTCAGGCCAAGGCCATGGCCAACCCTGCCAGCGCCGCCGGTGTGGCTCAGGTCGCAGGCGTGGCGCAGGTGGCGGGCGTGGCTACGGTGGCGGAGTCGTCGGCCAGCACCAATGCTGCCAGCACGGGTGCCGCTGCCTATATGGCGTCGGCGGCATCGACTGAAGCGCGCGCCAACCAGCAGAACAACGGCAACGCCTTCGGCCGCGGCGAACGCGACGAACAGGGGAAGCCGCTCAACAATGGTCGGGCGCTCGGCCGCGAGAAGCGCACCGAGGCGAACGAGTACAGCGCGCTGCCGCAGAACGGCGTCACGGCTGGCGCCACGACGGAACGCTCGGGCCAAGCCACGGCCGCGAATGCGAGCACAAACGTTGGCAGTGCACAGGCGCAGCGCGTTTCGGATATCCAGGCCATGCGCGCGGACGCGCCGGCCGCGCCGCTCAACCGCATGACGCTCAACGTGGAAGGCGCGAACGGCGTGCAGCAGCAGGTTACGGTCGACCTGCGCGGCAATGTTGTGAGCACGCAGATCAGCACCGATGCGGCGAGCGCCGATCGGTTGCGCCTGCGCACCGCCGACTTGCAGGACGCCCTCGGCCGTCACGGCCTCGAGAGTGACACGGTGAAGATCAGCGGGCTCAAGCCGCAGGACGCGACGGAATCCGCTCGCGCTGTGGGTGGCGAGCGCGACGCGCTGCGGGTGGCGGCCGGCTCGGCATCGAATGCACAGGATGGCGCCAACGCCAACGGGCAGCGCGATCGCGCCCCGTCGCGCGAGTGGAACCAGGACGAAGCGCGCCGCGAGCAGGCCTCGCGGGCGCGTGATCAGCGGGAACAGCGCGATCAGCAGCAGGATCGCCAGCGCCCACGCCCCAACTTCCTTTTCGGGAATCCGTGATGGCCACGGCAATCAGCAACACCTTCGCGTCACCCGCGTTCAACACGGCCGCCGCGGAGCCGCCCGTCGGCGCCGCGGAGCCGTCGGCACCACGCACGCTGCCAACGAACTCCAAGGCGATGGGGCGTGACGAGTTCCTCAAGATGCTCGTCGCCCAGCTCAAGAATCAGGATCCGCTCAATCCGATGGACGGCAAGGATATGGCGGCGCAGCTCGCACAGTTCTCCACCGTCGAGCAGCTGATCGCGATGAACAAGACGCTCGAAGGGCAGTCGAATCGCGACGGCGAAATCATCGAGGCCATCACGAAGCTCGAAGAGACGCAATCATCGCGCGCCGACGACCTCGCGCAGCTCATCGAAGGCCAGATGGCCATGGCCACGGTGGGCAAGGTCGGTGTGACCGTTGGCAACAACGCGTTCGTAGATCGCGACGGCAACGGCACGCTGATGGTGGATACCGGTACACGCACCGGATCGGGCCGTGTGACGGTCACCGACAGCCGTGGCAACATCGTGGGCACGGCGAGTGTCCCCGTGACGAAGGCCGGCCAGCAGTCGTTCGAGCTCGGCGAATTGTTCACCGAGCCGAAGCTCCCCGCCGGGAAGTACACGTACAAGTTCGAGGTCGCAATGGATGGCGACCAGTTCCAGGCAGTCAAAACGTACACGGCCGGAAGGATTACCGGCATGAAGTACGAGAACGGCAATCCCATCCTGATCATCGGCGACTCGCTCACCGTGCCGATGTCGCAGCTCACGCAAATCCGCGCCTGAGGAACAACCACACATGCTTCGCTCTCTCTATGCCGGCGTCTCCGGCCTGCGCAACAACCAAGTGCGCATGGACGTGATTGGTAACAACATCGCCAACGTGAACACGGTGGCCTTCAAGGCCGGTCGTGTGACGTTCAAGGAAGGCTTCGCGCAGCTGCTGCAGGGTGCGAGCCGTCCCCCCGGCGACCAGGGTGGTATCAACCCGGTGCAGATCGGTCTCGGTATGCAGATCGGATCCATCGACCAGATTTTCAATCAGGGCAATCTCGAAACGACGGGTCTCAATACCGACGTCGCGATTCAGGGCGACTCGTTCTTCGTGGTGCGAAAGGGCAACCAGAGCTTCTACACGCGCGCCGGCAACTTCCAGGTGGACGCGGAAGGACAGCTGGTGAGCCCGGCCAACGGCTTCATCGTGCAGGGCCGCATGTACGACAACGGCCTGCAACTGGACGGTATCCAGGACATCAAGTTGCCATTCGGTCAGAAGGTGTCGGCCAAGCCCACCACCGAAGCGACGCTCGCCGGCAACCTCAATGCCTCGGCGCCGGTGTTCCAGGGCAACTTCAACGATCCGCTGGTGCGCGCCGACCCGATCAACGAAAAGGCGTGGACGGAAACGCAGATCGGCGTGTTTGACTCACAGGGTACCAAGCACGATGTGAAGCTGCAGATGTGGAAGACCGGCCCCAATACGTGGGACTGGAAGATCGATCCCGTTGCGTCGGCGCAGACCTTCGAAGTGGAGACCGACAGCAGCTCACCGCCGTCGAACATTCCGCTGCCGACCCCGCCAACGGGCTACGAGATTCTCGAAGCGAACGTGCGCGTGTACAGCACCACCGGGGTGGAGTACACCAACCCGGGCGACTACGGCTTCTCGGCCGGTCCGCCGCCGGCCGTCACGTTCACGAACAACATGCCGTCGAACTCGATGATCAAGATCGGGTACTTCATGAGCCCGACGGCGACCACGGCCAGCGAGAATAGCGGCACCTTCACGTTCGATCAGGCCGGCATTCTCAACACCGACGTTATCGCCTCGCTCAACTTCGGCGTGCCAGGTGCCAATGCCGTGCGCATCGACCTCAAGCTCGGTGGCGGCGTGAATGGGCTCACGCAGTTCGCATCGACGGCGTCCACCGCCGTGCTGCGCGATCAGAACGGCTACACGGCCGGTACGCTGCAGAACTTCTCAATCGACCGTTTCGGCCTCATCACCGGCTTCTTCACCAACGGCACCACGAGCCCGCTCGCGCGCATCGTGCTCGCGGACTTCAACAACCCCAGCGGCCTGCTCCGCATTGGCGACAACATGTACCAGGAGTCGGCCAACTCCGGGTCGGGGGTACTCGGCTTCGCCCTTGAGGGTTCGCAGTCGCAATTGACCAGCGGTGCGCTCGAAATGTCGAACGTGGATCTGGCGCAGGAATTCACGAACATGATCGTGGCCCAACGCGGCTTCCAGGCGAACGGCAAGGTGGTGTCCACCAGCGACGAACTGCTGCAGGAGCTCATGCAGATCAAGCGGTAAGGCGTAGGAAGGCGCGGCGGGCTGCACCCGGCCATTCGGGGGCAGCCCGCCGTCAGCCGGTGGCGGGAAGGGACGGGCTGGGAATTGGGAGACGTGTCATGCGATTTCCGACGACTGCCCTGTGCCCTACCTCGTGGCGCTCGTCGCCAATGTTCTCGATATTGGAAATGTTGGTTAATGGCGGCATTTTCTGCCGCTCGACGAAGCGTCTGCGAATTTTGCCGGGTGCGGATGTCGCGTCCTGGCAATCGGCGAAAAATGCCGACATCGCTCAAGTGATTGCTCTGTAGCGACTTACGGATCGCTTCGAATTTCCTGGCCGTCTGGCACGAGCCCTGCTTTCTACGGACACGAGAATTTCACCTCCGTCCGAATCGTCCCATGGCCAACGAACAGACTCCGGAAGCAGAAGCCGCCGCCCCCGCGAAACCCAAACTCCCGGTGCTCATTGGCATGGTCGCCGTCGGGTTGCTGGTCGGTGCCGGTACGGGTGCCGCCTTCGTGGGTCCCATGGTGGCCAAAAAGATGGGCAAGGCAACGCCTGTGGTCGCTGTCGCCGATGGTGAGCATGCTTCCGACGAAGCGGCCGCCGACGGTGAGCACGCCGAAGAAGCCGACGCGGCGAGTGGCGATCACGAACCCGCCAAGGAAGGCGAGGCCAAGGCTGAAGGCGCCGCCGTGCACCTCCTCGAGAATCTGGTCCTCAACCCGGCGTCGAGTGGCGGCAGTCGTTTTCTGCTGCTCACTGTGGCCATTGAAGTGGGCAACGCCAAGGCGGCGGAGGACTTCAAGACTCGCGACGCCGAACTGCGCGACATCATCCTCACGTCACTCGGCGTGAAGACGGTGGAGGAACTCACCGAGATCGCACGCCGCGAGCAGTTCAAGGCCGACCTCAAGACCGCCATCAACGCGAAGTTCGGCAAGAAGGCGGTGAAGGGCCTCTACTTCCCGCAGTTCGTCGTCCAGTAAGCCCTCACCTACGATGAGCTCGGAAACCCTCTCCCAGACCGACATCGATCGCCTACTCGGCGGTGGTGCGCGCGCATCGACCGCGGCGGGTACGCCGTTCTCGAACGCGGCGCTCGATGTGCAGGTGTATGACTTCCGCCGACCGCACCGCGTGTCGAAGGAGCGCCTGCGCACGCTCGAGGCCATGTACGAGCGCCTCGTGAAGGGGCTCGAGGCCTGGCTCATCTCGCGTGTACGCGGCCAGATCGAAGTGCGACTGCAGAGTGTCGAACAGTTCTCGTTCGGCGAGTTCACGCTGTCGCTGCCAATGCCCTGTTCGTCCTACATCTTCGACATCGCCGGCACTGGACAGAAGGGCGTGATCGACGTGGGCCCGGAGTTCAGCACCTATATCATCGAGCGACTGTTCGGTGGTGAAGGCAGCGGGAACCCGCTCACGCGCGCCCTCACGCCCATCGAGCGCATGGCCGTACGCAACGTGGCCGATCGCGTGGCCTCGCTGCTGCAGGAAATCTGGCAGGATCACGTGCCGATGGAGCTCAACATCACGGGCTTCGAATCGTCACCGGAAATCCTGCAGGTGGTGAACCGTGAAGATCCCGTGCTGGTGGCGAACGTGGAGTTCAGCACGGGGAGCGTGAGCAGCCTGTTGCTGCTCTGCCTGCCCTTCTCGGTGCTCGACAAGTTCTTCACGTCGAGTGGGCAGCAGCGCCTCGCGTTGCTCGCGACCAACGAGCAGGAGCGCGAGCAGACGCGACTGCGCAGTGAAGCGGCGTTGCGCGCGACGAAGGTCCCGCTCACCGCACGCCTGCCCGACTTTCAGCTCAGCATGCGCGATCTCGCGCAGGTCTCGGAGGGGAGCATCATCCCCACCGGCATCCCGAAGGATGCGCGCGTGATCGTGCGCGCCGGCACACAGGAACGTTTCATCGGACACGCGGGACGCGTGAACGGCAATCTCGCGGTGCGCATCGTGGACGCGCTCCACTCCTCCGCTTCGACTCCCTGACTTCTCTCAGCTCATGAATCCCGCGGAAATTGATGCCCTCGTGGCAAGCGCCCAGGCAGCCAAGGCTGCCGGCCAACCGATCTCGTCGCTCATGGCCGATGGCTCGGTAGAAGCAGCGCCGGGTGCCGCGCGCGCGCCGCAACTCGCCGACTTCGAACAGGCGATGCTCAGCCCCACCGAAGTACCCATCGGCATGCTGCTCGATCTCACGCTGCCGGTGTCCATCGAACTCGGGCGCACGAGCATGATGGTGCAGGAGATTCTGCGACTCGGTCGCGGCTCCGTCATTCAGCTCGACCGCCTGGCCGGCGAACCCATTGACATCTACGTCGGCGAACGTCGCTTCGCCGAGGGTGAAGTGGTGGTGCTTGGCGAACACTTCGGCGTGCGCATCACGCGCGTGCTGGCCAATCCCGGCGCCGCCGGCACCGCGAACGCCGCGTGATTTCCGACTACGTCCCGCCGACTACCTGATTCGTGCCGTCCATGCTGACCGCTTCCCTCGGGGTGATTGCCGCCCTCGCCTTCGTTCTCGGACTTGCTGCCGTGTGCCTCTGGGCACTCAAGCGCTGGGGAATGGGATCGATGCGGGCGAAGTCGCGCGTTCCGGTGGAAGTCGTGCAGCGCATCCCGCTCGGCCCCAAGGCCGGACTCACGGTGGTGCGAGTCGGCGAAAAGGTGGTGGCGTTGTCGGTGGGAGAAGGTGGCGTGAGCACACTCTTCGAATTGGACGAAGCTGATCGGCAGCGCGTGATTGCCAGCAGTGCGATGCCCGTGCCGCACGAGTCGAGCGCCGAAGCGATGGCGTCGTTTGCGCCACTGCCTGCCGCGAGTTTCGCCAGCAACTTCGGTCGCCTGCTCGGCCAGAACCTGAAGAAGGAATTCGGCCTGGCTACCACCGCAGACCTCGCCGTTCCCGTGGTTCCAACTCCCGTGGTTCCAACTCCCGTGGTTGCAACTCCCGTAGTTCCAACTCCCGTAGTTCCGACTCCCGTGGTTGCAACTCCCGTAGTTCACACCACGTCCTACAACCGCCCCGCTCCCCTCTCGCTCACCGAGCGCGCGGAAGTTCCGCGCTTTCTGACCGCGCCGCTCACGACGAACCAGGGTGAGCCAGTGACGTACGCTCGCAGCGGACATGCGGCCGCCGGTGAGCGCGATTTCCGCAACGTGCTCGGCGTGTCGCTCAACGGCGCCACGCGCCTGGCCTCACTGCTCGCCTTCGTGGCGCTGGCGGTCGCCTCGCCGCTGTCCGCGCAGAGCGCGACCGGTCAGCAGCCACCAGCACAGCCGCCGGTTGTTCAGCCCACACCGTCGGCGGGAGCCGCCGCGGCCGGCACGAATACGGCGACGCCTGCTACAGCGGCGACGGCGCCCCTCGTCATCGACCTGCCGAAGTTCGAGATGGCGCCGCTCGTGCCGATCAAGAATGGTCGTCAGCCGGCGGTACCAGTGCGGCCCACGCCTCGCCTTGGCAACGCCACCAACGTACCGCCGCAACCGAAGGCCCCGCGTCCGGGCAACGGCGCTGACCTTGCGCCGCAAGGCGCGGCCGCGCGGCAGCCCATGAATCGTGTTGTGGTAGATAGTGCCGAAGAGGTCCCGCCCAAGGCACAGTCAGCCACACCCGCCGCCATTGCCGCTGACGACGCCATCATGCGCATGATGCCGCAGATGGACGTGAAGCTCGGTGGCGACGGAGAGAACGGCGGCCTGCGCCTGAATGGCACCGTGGGCATCGTCATCATGATGGGGCTGCTGACGCTGCTCCCCACGTTGCTGCTCATGATGACGGGCTTCACGCGCATTCTCATCGTGCTGCAGTTCCTCAAGCAGGCCATGGGCACGCAGAGCGCCCCGCCGGGTCAGCTGCTCGCCGCCATGGCGCTCCTGCTTACTGGTTTTGTCATGGGGCCGACGCTCAGCGAGATGAATCGCACGGCAATCACGCCCTGGCTCGACGGCAAGATGACGCAGGTGGAGATGATGAAGGAGGGCGTGAAGCCCATGCGCGAGTTCATGCTCAAGCAGACACGCGAGTCCGACATCAAGACGTTTGTGGAGCTGAGCCGCATGCCGCGCCCCGCAACGGTTGACGATGTGCCGCTGCATGTGCTCATGTCGGCCTTCGTGGCCAGCGAACTGCGCACGGCATTCCAGATCGGCTTCGCCATCTACCTGCCGTTCATCATCATCGACGCCGTGGTGGCGAGTGTGCTCATGAGTATGGGCATGTTCATGTTGCCGCCGGCGATGATTTCCCTGCCCTTCAAGTTGCTGCTGTTCGTGCTCGTGGATGGGTGGAGTCTCACCATCACGAGCCTCGTGCAGAGCTTCAAGTAGCCGGATGGCAGGACACAGGTTGTAGGGGGGTTGATGGCGGTCCGGGGGGATCTGTCATCGACACGACGAACGCGGGTCGCCGGGGTATCCTGGCGGCCCGCGTCGCGTTTTGGCGGGCAGGACGGCCGACATTGACGCCACTCCCCAGAGGAAACCCCGTAGGGCATACGGTCAAACTGACCGACATGCAGCAATTGCCGCCGCTGCGGTTTGGTGATCCGCGCGGCATTTCGCACCCGGCAACAGTTGCCGATGGGCATTCCGGCCTCTGCCATACGCCTCCCGCCAAACACCAGCTAACCACTTGCAGTACAAGCAGATACGAGAAATCGAGAAACACAGGAGGCGCTGGCACTATCCCTGCTTCTGCACGGTGTCGGCAGCACCCCTCAATTCCTGAAGCCCGACCGACCGTGTCTCATCAGCTCGTCATCGACCTCACCCGCGACGCCATCATGACTGCCCTCATGATCTCGGCGCCGCTCCTGCTCATCGCCCTCGGCGTTGGGCTGGTCGTCGCGATCTTCCAGTCGGTCACGCAGATCCAGGAGCAGACGCTCACCTTCGTTCCGAAGCTCGTGCTCGTGGGCGCCGCGTTCATCGTCGGCATGCCCTGGCTGCTCCAGATCCTCATCAAGTTCACCACGCAGATCATCCGCGGGATTCCCGCGATGGTCGGCTGAGCGACCGACTCCACCGCGCCGCGTCGTGAACTCCCTGATCTTCGGCCTCCCCGACTTCTTCGCTCCCGGCGTCGCCACCGCTGCCGTGCTCACGGCGCTGCGCGTGGGCGGGTTGCTGCTGGTGGCCCCGGCGTGGTCGGCCAAATCGGTCCCCATGCGTTTGCGTGTGGCCCTGATCGTGATTTTCGCGGTGCTTCTGCTCCCCACCGCACTCGAATCGGCCAACACGGCGCAGCTGGCCATCACGCCGGCCACCTTCCTCGGCGAAACCGCGGTGGGCTTCGCGCTCGGTATCTCGGCAGCAATCGTCGTCGCCGGCGCGGAATTCGCCGGCGAGCTCGCGACTAACACCATCGGCCTCTCCGGCGCCGCGATTTTCGATCCGATCAACAACACGCAGGGCGCCATGCTCGCGTCGTTCATGCAGCTGCTCACCGTGACGCTGCTGCTGATCGCCGGTGGCCACCTGCTCATGATCGAGGCCGTCGGCAAGAGCTTCACCGTGATGCCGCTGGGTGGCCCCGTGGCCATCGATCGCGGCTTTCTCCCCATCGTGAAGGCGGCCGGTACGATCTTCGCCAGCGGGCTGCAGTTCGCCTCTCCCGTGATTGCCGCCATCCTGCTCACCAACATCGCGCTCGCCGTGCTCGGCCGAGCAGCGCCGCAGTTGCAGATCATGAGCCTGGCGTTCCCCCTGCAAATCGGAATTGGCCTGCTCACCTTCGCCGGTTCGCTCGGTCTCATCGTGCAGGCCTTGGGCGGCTGGAGCACGAGCTACGGCAACACCATCGACTCTTTTGTGCGGGCGGCCCAGGTGGCCCCCGCGCCGGCGACGGGGGCGCTGCGATAGCGACCAATGGCTGAAAACGAGTCTGGCGAAAAGACCGAAGAACCAACAGGCAAACGTCTCGAAGACGCGCGCGAAAAGGGGCAGATCGCCAAGAGCCCCGAGTTCGTCACGGCCGCATTCCTCCTCGGCTCCCTCATGGTGTTCTCCTTCGCGGGACCGCCACTGTGGCGCTTCCTCGTGGAAACCATGGGCGGCACGCTCGCCACAGCCGGCGACGCGTCGCACGATGGTCCGGGGCTCATCAGCTATCTGCAGGCCATCAGCTTCCGCGTGGTGGTGAGCATCGTCTCCGCCATGGCGTCGCTGTCGGTGATCGCCATTGCCGTGCAGGCCATGCAGACCGGTGGCCTACTCACCACCAAGACACTCGAGCCCAAGTTCGAGCGCCTCAATCCGCTCACCAACGTCAAGCGCCTGCTCGGGCTGCAGGGATGGATTGAGCTGTCGAAAGGCCTGCTCAAGATGGCCATCGTGAGCTACGCCGTGTACGCCACGCTCGCCGATGCGTGGCCCGACATTCAGGCGCTCGCCCTGTCGCCGTCGCCGATGGCGCTCATGGAACTCGTGAACGAATACGGGTTCGCGCTGCTCAAGAATGCCGGCATAATGTTCCTCGTGCTCGCGCTCGCCGATTACGGCTGGATGCGCTGGAAGACGAACGAAGATCTCAAGATGACGAAGCAGGAAGTGAAGGAAGAAATGAAGTCGCAGGAAGGCAACGCGGAGATGAAGGGGCGTCGCCGTCAGGTCGCGCGCGAGCGTATTCGCCGCGCGATGTTCGCGAACGTGAAGTCGGCCGATGTGGTGCTGGTGAACCCCACCCACATCGCCATTGCCATCAAGTACGACCCGGCCGTGGCGCCGGCGCCGTACATCGTCGCGCTTGGCGAACGCAAGATCGCCCAGCGCATCAAGGAGTTGGCCTTCCAGCACGGCGTGCCCGTGATCGAGAACAAGCCGCTCGCCCGTGCCCTCATCAAGGTCGCGAAAGTGGGAACGATGATTCCGGTGGAGATGTACCTGGCCGTCGCGGAGGTGCTGGCCTTCGTGATGCGCGAGAAGCAGAAGTACGGCGCCAAGTGGCGCGGCACTGCGGCGGCGTGAGGACACGACCATGACCAGTGCTGCCCTGCCGCTGACCTCAACCACCACCAAGCCACGCCTCGCGGAAATCGCGGTGGCGCTGGTGGTCGTGATGATCCTTGCGCTCATCATCGTACCGCTACCACCGGTGGTGCTCGACCTGTTCCTCGCTGCCAGCATCGGCTCGTCGCTGGTGGTACTGCTCGTCGCGCTCAACACCACGAATCCGCTCGACTTCAGCAGCTTCCCGGCGCTGCTCCTGCTGCTCACGCTCTTCCGCATCGGGCTCAATGTGTCGTCCACGCGACTCATTCTCACCGAAGCGCATGCGGGCAAGGTCATCGAGGCATTCGGCCAGTTCGTCATCGGCGGCAACTATGCCGTCGGTATCGTCATCTTCCTCATTCTCACCGGCATCAACTTCATCGTCATTACCAAGGGTGCCGGGCGCATCGCCGAAGTCGCGGCGCGCTTCACCCTCGATGCGATGCCCGGCAAGCAGATGGCGATTGACGCCGACCTGTCCGCCGGCCTGATCGACGAGAAGGAAGCCCGCATCCGCCGCGACGAGATCGCGCGCACCGCCGACTTCTACGGCGCGATGGACGGTGCCTCCAAGTACGTGAAGGGCGACGCGATCCTCGGCATCCTGGTCGTGATCGTGAATGTCGTCGGTGGCATCTTCATCGGCGTCATCCAGCGCAATATGGACGTGGGCAAGGCGGCGAGCACCTACACCATCCTCACGGTCGGTGACGGGCTCGTGGCGCAGGTGCCGGCGATCATCATCTCCACCGCCGCCGGTATCATGGTCACGGCGGCTACCAGCACCGACAAGATCGGTACGGTGCTGACCACCCAGCTCGGGAGCCACCCGCGCGCGATGTGGATGGTGGCGGGCGTGATGGGCACCTTCGCGCTCATCCCCGGCTTGCCGATGTTCCCCTTCCTCGCCATGGCTGCGGGTGCCGCCGCGCTTGCGAAGATGTCGGAGAAGGCCGTACAGCAGCGCGCCGCTGAAGCGCTCGTGCTCTCGCCCATCGCCAGCGATGCCATGGAGGCACCGGCTGCACCTGACCCCATGCAGGACCTGCTGCAGATCGACCCCATCGAACTCGAAGTGGGCTACGCGCTCATTCCGCTCATCGACGAAGGCCAGGGTGGCGACCTGCTCGAGCGCATTTCGCTGCTGCGCAAGCAGGCGGCCCTCGAACTTGGCATTCTCGTACCGCCCATTCGCATCCGCGACGACATTCGCCTGCCAGCCAATGAGTACGTGATCAAGCTGCGCGGCAGTGAAGTGGCGCGCGCCGAAGTGCTGCCGCGGTTCATGATGGCGCTCAACACGGGCGGCGTAGTCGCAGAGATCGATGGCATGGACACCATCGACCCCAGCTTCGGCATGCCGGCCCGCTGGGTTGCCGCATCGCGCCGCGCCGAAGCCGAAGCGCTTGGCTATGTGGTCGTGGAACCCACCACCGTGGTCGCCACGCATCTGCTCGAAACGCTCAAGGGCAGTGCCGCTGAACTGCTTGGTCGCCAGGAAGTGCAGGAGATGGTGGAGACGCTCAAGAAGTCGCACCCTGCGCTCGTGGAAGAAATCATTCCTGGCAAGGTGTCGCTCAGCGTGTTGCACCGCGTGCTGCAGCGCCTGCTTCGCGAGCGGGTGCCCATCCGCGATCTCGTCACCATTCTCGAAGCCATCGGCGACGGCGCGGAAGCCACAAAGGATCCGGAGGCGCTCACCGAAGTGGTGCGCAAATCGCTCACCAACGTCATCGCGCGGCTCTTCGCCGACCAAACGGGCACGGTGCGTGGCATCACCATCGGGGCTCGCCTCGAGAGTGCGCTCTTCGGGCTCTTCTCACCGCGCAATTCGCAGGCGAACGCGCCCGTGCTCACGCCGGAATCGCTGGCCGCCATGCTGCGCGATCTCAATCATCTCGCCACCACGTACGCCGTGGATGGCCGTCCGCTGCCGCTCATCACGCCGCCATCGCTGCGCGTGGGCGTGCGTCGCCTCATCGAACCCGTGCTGCCCAGTCTCCCGGTGATCTCGTTGGCCGAGCTCCCCGCGCAGATCACGCTGAGCAGCGTCGCCACCTGGGAGATGCCGAATGGCTAATCTGCTGCCGGCCGAGCGCTTTCGCGGCGCCGACCTGTCACGAGTTGCCGATCGCGCGCGCCGCACATTCGGCGACGATGTGATGATCCTGCACACACGCACCGTTCGCGACGGTGGCGTGCCCATGGTCGAAGTACTGGCCGCGCCCAGCACAACGGTGGATGCCGTGCGCGCCCGTCTCGAACCGCGACCGCTCCCGTCCACGCTGCGCAAGGCCGATGGCCGGCCGTACTGCATTGCGCTCGTTGGCCCCACCGGCGCTGGCAAGACCACAACGGCTGCCAAGCTTGCGGTGCGCCGCGCGATGTTCGGTGCCGCCCGTCCGGGACTGCTCACCATCGACACCTACCGCGTAGGTGGCATGGAGCAGCTCGCAACGTACGCCGAGCTCGCCGATGTGCCGTTCGAAGTGGTGTACGAGGCGCGCGAAATCGACGCGGCCATGAAGCGGCTCTCGGCCGACTGCGATGTGCTCATCATCGACACGCCGGGGCGCAGCCCCGCGAGTGCCGAACTCACCGAACGGTGGCGGTCGCTGCTCGATGCCATCGCGCCCGATGAGGTGCATCTGGTGGTGCCGGCGTCGCTACGCGCCGACCTGGCCGTGGATATCGGTCGGGCTTACGCCCCCACACGCGCGCACTGCGGGGCCACGCATCTGTTGCTCTCCAAGCTCGACGAGGTCCCGCGCGAATCGGGCGTCACCGATCTCGCGTTGTCGCTCGAGATGCCGACGCGCTGGATTACCGATGGACAGGATGTACCGGCCGATCTGAAGCCCGGAGTGCCGCGCTTGCTGCGCGCCTGGGGACTGTCGGCCGATACAGAATCCGACTGGATGCCGGCCTGATGTCCATGCTCATGTCTCCGCCGCGGGGTACCGCCCCGCTTTCGCAAGCCGATGGCGTGTTTGGGGGCCGTGCTGGCGCCGCCCACGCGGGAGGTGTCACCACGTTGCTGGTCGCCAGCGGCCGTGGTGGCGCGGGATCCACATTGCTGTCCGCGCTGCTGGCCGTCAGCGCTGCCGGTGAAGGCAAGCGCGTGCTGCTCATCGATGCCGACGACTTCGTGGGGCCGCTCGCGCTCACGCTCGGCGTGACGCCGCGCGCCAGTTGGACCGATCTGCGCGGCGGCCGCGCCACGCCACTGGATGTGGCGACACCGGTGAGCGCCACGCTGACGCTGGTCGCCGGTGGTGCCGCTCGCCTCTCTGACGCCGGTGCCATATCGGCGCCGGTGAACGCCGCCGAACGCAAGGCGTGCATGCGTCGCGTCAGCACGCTCGCCGAGTCGATGGACTTGGTGGTCGTCGACTGCGGGGCGCGTCTCGATGCGGTGCTCGGCGCCATCACGCCGCATGGCGCCGAACGACTCGTTGCCATCTCGGCTGGTAGTGACCCGGTGGGCCTGGCTGCGACCTATGCGCTCTGCAAGGCCGTGGTGCAAAAGCACAGTGCCCTTCCGGTCGATGTACTCGTCAATCGTCATGAAGGGAGCGATGCCGCTCGCTGCTATGACGCCATCGACGCTGGTGCCCGTCAGTTCCTCGGACTCACGCTGCGCCTGGCCGGAGCCATACCGGCCGACCCAACGCTCGACGCTGCGCTCCGCGCGGGAATGCCCTTTCCCGACGCGGCGGCCGGATCGCCTGCGGCTGTTGCTGCTCACGATGTCGTGATGCGCGTGCTCGCTGGCCGAACCCCCTCCCGTTCCGGTGCTTGATCGTGTCTCTCGCTACTACCTCCGGTTCCACCGCCATGAATGCAAAGCTCTGGCAGTCGTATCAGGCCGGCAACACCGTTGCCCGCGACCGGCTGCTCGAAGAGCATCTGGGACTCGTGCACCACGTGGCGCGGCAGGTCTCGCGCACGCTCGCGGTGCGCGCTGACTTCGATGAACTCGTGAGTGCCGGCACCATCGGCCTCATGACGGCTCTCGAAGGATTCGACGCGTCACGCGGGCTGGCGTTCAGCACCTTCGCGGCGCCGCGCATTCGCGGAGCGATTCTCGACGAGTTGCGCAAGCAGGATCACGTACCGCGCTCCATTCGTCGCAAGACGAGGGAAATCACGGCGGCACGCGAGGCGTATCAGCGAGTGCATGGCCGCGCCCCGGAAGACCGGGAGCTCGCCGAGCAGCTGGGCGTGGATATGGACACGCTGTGGCGCTGGCAGGCCGACGTGGAAGGCGCGCATCACATTCCGCTCGACCGGGCCCCGGGCGACCGTGAGAATACGGCCCCGGTGCCGGCGGAAACGCTCACGTACGAGATGGATGGCGACGTGGAATCGTCGCTCACGCACGAACAGGAAGTATCGCACCTCAAGGACGCGATTCTCCGTCTCAAGGAGCAGGAGCGAGTGGTGCTGTCGCTCTACTACTTCGAGGAGCTCAAGCTGCACGAAATTGCGAAGGTGCTCGAGCTCACCGAGAGCCGCGTATCGCAAATCCGCAGCAAGGCGCTGAGCAAGCTTCGCGTGGAGCTCAAGCCGCTCCGCGACGTCTGATTCCGTCTTCCGACCGAAAGAACCGAGCTATGTCGAAGGCCTGGAAGGACGCGTTGCAGATGACGGCGTTGGGCGTGGGCGTGACCATCGTGGGTCTCGTGATGGGCGCCTTCGTCATGTCACCTGGTGTGACGCGCGAACAGCGGATGGTAGCGATCGCGGCGTTGGGAGGCGCAGCGGTGCTCATTCTGCTCGTCGAGCTGTCGCGCCGCGCCTGGCGTGCGCTGGCGAAGCGCCGGAGTCGCCGCGCCTCGTTGCGTGGTGCGCAGCGCGTGGGCGCTACCCGGCCCTCCGGCTCGGCCCCGCCAACCATTGCGCTGCGCGGTGGCAAGACCAAGCGTAGCCCCCGGGCTGTGCAAGCCCTGGCAGCTGCCGGCGCCGCCCCGCTGGAAATCGCGCGCAAGACCGGGCTGCCCCTTGATGCCGTGTCGATGTTGCTGGAGCTCCACGGCGCCCCCTTCGCGGTCCGCTAAGCGGCGACCCCCGCTTCGGATTTCCCGGCAGTTGTGACCCTCCACCCATCCAAGCGGCACGAATTGCCGCCCACCTTTGGCCAAACGGCGGCGGCATCATTTTCCGCATAGCACACACAAGTGCTTACACAACAATGACTTGAGAGTATCAGACAAGGTCGGGCGCAGTTTGGCCCGACCATTGCTTTTCCCCCTGGTGAGATCGTGTCCCCAAACCGACCCATCCGATGCCAGGTCCCGTCCAAACAAACGGAATGAGCAGTGCCGCCGCCGCGCTCCAGATGCTGGAACGCAGACAGGCGGTACTCGCCAACAATCTTGCGAACGCCTCGACCCGGGGGTTCAAGGCCGAAATGGCCTTCTCCCGGCTCATGGACAACGCGTTGGCCGCGACCGATACGGCCATCGACCTGACCGCCGGTACCCTCACCCAGACCAGCAACCCGTTCGACCTCGCGGTCGGGGGTGATGGGTTCTTCGTGGTGAAGACCCCCGGCGGCGAGCGCTTCGTGCGCAACGGCAGCTTCAGCCTCAATCCCGAGCGCCAGCTCGTGGATGCGAAGGGGAACGCCGTGCTCGGCGAAGACGGCCCCATCACCATCCCGAACAACGGCCGCGTGGACATCGACGCCTCGGGCCAGATCCAGTTCAACGGCAAGCCCCTGGCGCGCCTCCGCGTGGAACGCGTGGCGAGCGGCGCTGATCTCCAGCACGAGGGCGGCACCATGTTCGTGCCCGATGCCTCGCGGCAGTCAGTGCCACCCGCCGAGCGTGGCGTGCAGCAGGGGTTCCTTGAGGAATCGAACGTGAACGCCATGGCGGCGATGACCGACATGCTGAGCGTGTTGCATCGCTACCAAGCGGCCCAGAAGACGCTGTCCACCATCGACGCGGTGCGTGGCCTCGCCGTGAACGATCTCGCCAAGCCCGTCTGAGAACGCCCATTCGGGCACGCACCGGAGACCTGATTCATGAATCCAGCACTTCGCGCCGCCGCTACCGGCATGATGGCGCAGCAGACCCGCACCGAAGTCATCGCCAACAACCTCGCCAACGTGAACACGGCCGGCTTCAAGCGCAGTCGAGCGCAGTTCGAGGACCTGCTCTACCAGACCATTCAGGGGCAGCAGGTCATTGGCGGCACGGAAGCAGAAACGTTGCCGGCCATTCAGGTGGGTCGCGGCACGCGGCTCGCCGGTGTGCAGCGTTTGCACGAGCAGGGGCCCATCGAACAGACCGGGCGCAACCTCGATGTGGCCATTGAGGGAGAAGGCTTCTTCCAGGTGCAGCTCCCCAACGGCGAGCTCGGATACACGCGCGATGGCAGTCTGCAGATCAGCGATCAGGGTGTGCTGGTGACGACCGCCGGCTACGCCGTGCAGCCGCCGGTACGCATTCCGGTAGACAGCAGCGAACTCACCATTTCCAACACGGGTGTGGTCAGCGTAAGACGCGGCACCGACCTCATGCCCACCGAAGTGGGACGTATTGAGCTCGCGCGCTTCGCCAACCCGAGCGGGCTGCTCAACCTCGGCCAGAACATGCTGGCTCCCACGACCGCCTCGGGGCAGCCCATCATCGGCTTCCCCAACGAAGACGGCATGGGGCGGCTCCAGCAGGGCAGCTTGGAAGGCTCGAACGTGCAGATCGTGCAGGAAATGGTCGAGATGATCGCCGCTCAGCGCGCGTACGAGATCAACTCCAAGTCGATCAAGACCGCCGACGAGATGGGTCAGATCGCCAACAACATCGTGAACTAATCCACGTCAGTCATCACGGATTCGATGATGCGCTCCATGCCCACTCGCCCAGCCCCACTCCTGGTGATGTACCTGCTGTCGCTGCTGGCGGCGGTGCTGGTCACGTCGCTGTTGCCGGTGGCGTTGCAGGCGCAGGGCGCGACGCCGGCGCTGCGCCACGATCAGCGCCGCGTGTCGCTCACGGTGGCCACACGCGATCTCGCGCGTGGCGATACGCTGCGCAGCGAAGACATCGCCGTGCGCGACACCGTGATTACGTGGCGCTGGAATGGTGTGGCACCCGATACCACGCGCGCGCTGACGGGGTGGGTCACACGCCGTCATATCGCCGCCGGCGAAGTGTTGCGCGCACCTGCTGTGACGCCACCTCCCGTCATTGCGAGCGGAGCCACCGTGACTGCCATCTGGCAGGACGGTCCGCTCAAGCTCGTGCTGAGTGGCGTGGCCACCAATACCGCGACCGTCGGCGCCCCCGTGGGCGTACGCATCGATCGTACTCGCCGGCTCGATGGCATCGCCATCGCGCCGAACACCGTTCGCCTCCGCTGAGACAAGGATGTCACGTCAGCGTTCGTTCTCGATGATCACGGCCACCGTGCTGGCGCTCGCGCCCCACGCGTTGCAGGCGCAGGCCCCCGCGGGTCAGCCTCCCGTTGGTCAAACTCCCGTTTCACCAACTCCCGCCACACCAGCTGCCGCCCCACAAACCACACTGGCCCGCAACTCTTGGGTTGCTGACCGCCGCCAGTACGCCGTCGGTGATCTCATCACCGTACTCATCGACGACTACACCATCAGTACGGCCGTCAAGGAGAACGTGGCGCAGGACACGCGCAATCGCGGCTTCGGTCTGAGTGCGCGCCTTCCAAGCAGCAGCCAGAACGCCAACATCGATACGCGCAACAGCGCCGATCAGACGCAGCGTGGCCAGGCGCGACGCGAGAATCGTTTTCAGAACGAAATGAGTGTGCGCGTGGTAGCCACCGGCCCGAACGGACTGCTGCAGGTAAAGGGCACCAAGAAGATCGATGTGGACAAGCAGATGCAGGACATCGTGTTCACCGGCTGGGTGCGCGCGCAGGATGTATCGGTAACCAACGTCGTCGAATCGAGCCGCGTGGCTGACGTGCAGCTGGGCTACGCCTCGCCCGGCAATCTCGGCAAACCCAAGCAGGGCATCATCAGCAAGGTGCTCGGAATCGTCTGGCCATGACCACTGCTCTCATGTTCACTCTCGCCTCCCGCATGTTCGCGCACTATACCGCGCGCGTCGTGCGCACCGTTGGCGCCACGGCCGCGATGTTGGTGCTCATGCCGTTAGTGGCCTTCGCGCAGAACGATGTCAAAATCCGCGACCTCACGCAGGCCGAGGGCGCACTGCCTGTGCGACTGGTGGGCTACGGTCTGGCCGTGGGCCTCGACAATACGGGCGACCGCGCCATCGGCGGCCAGACGGGCGGCCCCACGGTGCAGAGTGTCATCAACATCCTGCGCCGCTTCAACGTGGAAGTGCCGGCTGATCTCATGCGGATGCGCAACGTCGCCGCCGTGCTCGTCACGGCCGAAGTCTCGCCGTTCCTGCGTGCCGGTGGCCGTTTTGAAGTGCAGGTCTCCAGCATGGGCGATGCCCGCTCGCTCAAGGGCGGCACGCTGTTCATGACGCCGCTGGTGGCCGACCCGAACGGGCCGCCGCTCGCCAGCGCCCAGGGTTCGCTGCTTATCAGCCAGGGCGGCAGCACCACACGCTACGCGCCGACGCACGAAACCGCCGCGCGCATCCCGACTGGCGGTGTACTCGAGGCCGACTTGCCGCGCCCCACCATCGGCGCCACGTCGCGTCTGCTGCTCCGTGAGCCGGACCTCGGCATGGCCATGCGCATCGCCACGGCCATCAACGGCAGCCTGGGCGAGAAAACCGCCGTCGTGGAAGACGAAGGGTCCGTGATCGTGACGCTGGCCGACTCGGTGCAGAAGCCGGTGGCCATGGCGAAGATCCGCGACCTGGCCGTCGCGCCGGAAGCGCGGCCGCGCATCATCATCGACGGGCGCGACGGTACGGTGGTCGCGGGTGGCGACATGGTTGTCGGCGCCGCCACCGTGAGCCACGGCGCCATCACGCTCGCCATCGGCAACCTCGATCCAAACGACACGGCGGCCATCCCGGGCAGTGTTCGCCTCCCGGCCGGCATCCCGGTGCAACGGGTCGCGGCGGCCCTGCACGCCGTGCAGACCCCGGCCAGCGAGATCGCCGCCATCTTCGCCGCGCTGCGGGAAGTGGGCGCGGTTACCGCGGAGATCATCGTCCGGTGATCGACCCCATTCGCACCCGCGCCACGCTGGTCACCACGACAGCACCGGTGGCCACGCCCATCGATCCGGCCACCGATCGCAAGCTGCGTGAAACGGCCAAGCAACTCGAGGGGCTGTTTGTGCAGCAACTGTTCAAGGCCATGCGCGACACCGTTCCACAGCAGGACGGAATCGTTTCAGCAAACGCCGGCGAAGACATGTTCACGGGACTGATGGATCAGCACCTAGCTGCCGAAACTCCCAGTCAATGGGAGGGCGGTCTCGCCGAGTCGGTCTATCGCCAACTGCGCGGCCGCGTCGCGGCTGCCACTCCCCAGCCTTCAAGTTCCACTGACCGCTGATGTCGCTCTCGACTATGTACGCACCGGACTCCGTGTCTCGCGTCGGCTTGCAGTCGTCTGCACTGCTCGACGCGCTGCACGACGCGTTGGTCAGTGAACGACGTCTGCTCGATGATCTCATCGCGCAGATGCGTCGCCAGCGCCAGGCCGTCGCCGCCGACGACATTCAAGGGGTCGACGACAGCACGTTCGCCACGCACCGCATCCTCGCCACGTTGGGACAGGCTCGGCAACGCCGCCGCCAGCTCAACGTGCTGTTGGGCGGCAGCGAGGAAATGACCCTCCGCGAAGTGGAAGATCTGCTCGGCGACCTCATCGACGACCGGTTTCGCGACGCCCGGCAGCGCCTGCAGTTGGCGGCCGACATGCTCACGCGTGAAGTCGGCATGAATCGCAAGCTGCTGCGCGAGGCACTCACGAGCACCGATCAGCATGTGCGCACGCTGGTGGGGGCCCCCTCGGGGCCGTCGACCTACGCCAGCGAAGGCATCGTGCCCCCCAGTACGGGTGCGCCTCGCGGCGTACTCGTCAACCGCACGGTGTAACCCATGAACACCGGCCTGTTCAGCATCGCGCGCTCAGCGCTTCTCACGCATCAAACCGCGCTCCAGACGGTCGCCCAGAACGTGGCGAACGCGGAGACGCCGGGCTATTCGCGTCAGGAAGCCGTGTTGACGGCGAACACGCCGGTGCGCATGACCTACGGTAGTGTGGGCACGGGTGTCAGCGTGTCCACCATCATTCGCAAGCGCGACATTCTGCTCGACGAGTCGTTCCGCTCCGCCAATACCATGGCCGGCGACGCCAGCATGCGCCGCGACCTGCTGTCGCAGGTGGAAGCCGTGTTCGGCGAGCCGAGCGACGCCGGTATGGCGAATGCGCTGGATCAGTTCTGGAACGCCTGGAGCGATCTGTCGGCGCAGCCCGGTAGTCTCGCCGCGCGCGCGGTCGTGCAGCAGCGCGGCCGCCAGCTCGGCCAGCTGTTCAACGACTACGACACGCAGCTCTCGACCATTCGCAGCAGTACACTCGAGCGCCTCGACAATACGGTTTCGCGTATCAACGCGGTGGCCTCGCAGGTTGCCGAACTGAACGTGCGCATCGTGGGCTCCGAGACGGGTGGAGACACCGCGAACGATCTGCGCGACCAGCGCGATCTCAAGCTCGACGAACTATCGAAGATCGCCGGTACGCGTGTTGTGCCGCAGCCCAATGGGTCAGTATCGGTGCTCATCGGCAACTCCATGCTCGTCGAAGGCGACACCGCCGTGCCGCTTTCGGTGCAGATGGAAACGCCCAACCCGCTGCCCACCACGCCGCTCGCCGATGTGCCGGTACGCATCCGGCTGGGCACGTCGCCAGATCGTTTGGCGCCGTTGGCCGGTGAGCTGTCGGCTATGGTGAAGGTGCTCAACACCGAAATCCCGGGCGTACGGAATCGGCTGGACGCGATGGCCAGCCAGTTGGCCACGGCGGTGAACACGGCCCACACATCGGGCTACACGTTCACGGGGTCGGCCATTCCCGGCACGGCCGCTGGCAACTTCTTCGACCCCGGCTCGATCGGGGCCCCGGTTACGGCAGCCAGCCTCAAGCTACACAGCGCCATTCTTGGCGACCCGTCGAAAATTGCGGCCTCTGGTAACGCCAGCGGTCCCACCGACAACTCGGTGGCGCAACTCCTGTCCGGCCTGCGCAACAAGGAAGGCACGGTTACGTGGACGACGCCCACCGGCGGCACCGAAACGGGATCCTTCGTGGGGTTCTTCCGTGGCGCCGTGACGCGACTTGGCATCCAGACGGCATCGGCTACCGATGACGCCGCCGTGGCCGACAATCTTACCGACCAGGCCAACCTGCGTCGGCAGTCCGTAAGTGGCGTGAACACCGACGAAGAACTCGTGAACATGCTGCGCGTACAGCAGTCCTATCAGGCGGCCACCAAGATGATCAAGGTCGCGGAAGAGATGCTGGACACCCTGATCAATCTGGTCTGACGATGCTTATTCTCGGACGCCGCGAAGGCGACTCCATTCTCATCGACGGCGGCATTCGCATCGTGGTCGTATCGTGCGACCGCGGTGGCGTGCGCATTGGCATCGAAGCGCCGAGCGACGTGAAGATCCTGCGTGGCGAAATCGCCCAGCAGGTGGCGCAGGAAAATCAGCGCGCCGCTGGCACGCCGGTGGCCGGCGACTGGCTCGCCACACTCGGCGGACCGGTCGTGGCCGTCACGCCATCGACGTCAGCCACTCCCGCTCCGGCGCCCGCGTCCGAGGCGCAGTCCTGATGCTACCCCGCACGCCGTCGCGAGGCCTGCAGCGTGGGCACGGTGAGCGCGCAGCCGTCACTCAACACGGTAGCGCGCCCCTGGCTCGCCGCGAGCAGCCACTCGATAGCGTACGCGTCGTGCTCGAGCGTTTCATCGGGAGCGCCCTGGTGGCCCGCCGCGAGGCGCACACTGAGCCGTACGGTGTCACCGACCGTCTCCAGCGCCGCCTCGATCGGGCCATCGCCCAACCGCGCCGCCGCCAGCAACGCCACACTGGTGGCGTGCACCATCGCCGCGGGATCGGCGCGGATGGGCATGACATCACCGTGCAGCACGGTCGTCATGAGTCGCCCGCGCATGAGCGCATGCTCCTCGATCAGCTGCCGAGCGCCATCGACAGCATCGGTGAACAGCATGGGCTCGAGCCCACCCTCAGTTCGACGGGGCAGTTGCCGAAGTTGGCGCAGCAGCCCCTCGAGCCGCTCGGCATCAAGGCGCAACCCGTCGAGGAAGCGCGCATCGGGCAACTCGCGCGCATCGAGCACACTGGCCGCCGCGGCGATCGTCGCGAGCCGGTTGCTGATGGCGTGTGCCATGCCGCGCAGCAACTCGTCATGAATACAGAGCCAACGCTCGGCCCCGTTGTGTCCGCCGATCGCCTCGCTCACTGATTTCTCCACTCGAACCACGGAACCCCTCGCGTGTTCGTCATCATCGGATTGGTGGTTGTGTTGGGCTCGGTCATCGGTGGCTATGTCATGCACCATGGCCAGCTCGCCGTCCTCGTCCAGCCGAACGAGTTCGTCATCCTTGGAGGTGCCGGCATCGGCTCGCTCATCATCGCGAACCCGCCGGCGGTATTGAAGGGGTGCCTGTCCCAGACGCTGGGGCTGCTGAAGCCAAACCCGTACGGTGCCAAGGCGTACGCGGAGCTGCTGCAGGTACTCTACGAGGTGTTCCAGAAGGCCCGCAAGGATGGTCTCGTGGGACTCGAATCGCACATCGAAGAGCCGGAGAAGAGCGATATCTTCCAGAAGTACCCGTCGTTTTTGAACAATCACCATGCGCTGTCGCTGTTGTGCGATACGCTCAAGGTGCTGCTGACGGGTACCGTCGAAGACCACAATCTGGCCGACATCCTCGATGTCGACCTGGAAAAGCACCATCACGAGCAGATGCTGGTGCCGCACGCGGTCACTGCCGTCGGCGATGCCATGCCGGGCTTCGGCATCGTGGCTGCCGTGCTCGGCGTTATCATCACGATGGGCTCGATCGGTGGCGCGGCATCGGAAATTGGTGAAAAGGTCGCCGCCGCGCTCGTCGGTACGTTCCTCGGCATTCTGCTCGCGTACGGCGTATTCGGCCCGATGGCCAAGGCCATGGAGATGCGCATTCACGCGGAGCACGACTACATGCTGTGCATTCGCACTGCCCTGCTGTCGTTCGCCCGCGGTGATGCCCCCATGACGGCCGTGGAATTCTCGCGCCGCAACATTGAGCCGCACGAGCGTCCCAGCTTCGCCGAACTCGAAGAACTCACCCGCAAGAAGGCGGCCTAGGCCATGGCGGCGCGCGGCGGCAAGAAGATCGTCATCGTCAAGAAGAAGGTCGCCGGCGGCGGTGGACACCACGGCGGCTCGTGGAAGGTGGCGTACGCCGACTTCGTGACCGCCATGATGGCCTTCTTCATGGTCATGTGGATTCTTGGTATGGACGACAAGACGAAGCAAGCCATCGAGGGCTACTTCGCCAACCCCGTCGGCTACAAGAAGGGGTTTGGTGCCGGCTCGAGTCCGCTCAGCACGGGGAGCGCGCCGAATCCCATCCAGAAGACGCCCATGCGCATGATCGTGCGCTCCACCGAGCAGCGTACGTTCGAGAATCTGCGCAAGAACATCCTCGAGAAGCTGGCCGCCAGCGATTCGCTCCAGCAGCTCAACGCAGTGGTGGATGTGCAAGTCACGCGCGAAGGGCTGCGCATCGAGCTGGTAGAGTCGGGACGTGGCGACGTGTACTTCCCGCTCGGTTCGACGCGCATGAACGCCGCCACCATGCTCACCCTGCAATTGGTGGGCGCCGAACTGGCCGGCATTCAGCAGCAGGTGGTGCTGGAGGGACATACCGACGGCGCCAAGTTCGGCAGCGATGCGGCCTATACCAACTGGGAGCTCTCCACCGATCGCGCCAATGCAGCGCGGCGCGTGCTGCAGAGTACCGGCGTTGCCCCGGAGCGAATTGCCGAGGTGCGCGGCTATGCGGATACGCATCCGCGCGTGCCCGACGATCCCATGGCGGCGGCCAATCGTCGCATCTCCATTCTGCTGCCATTCTCCGAAACACCTGAAGCCGCGCCGAATGCCGAGGCGCTGGCCGCATCGAAGCGCGACTCCCTGGTCAACGACCTCGCGACACCACTCAAGAAGTCGTACTGAGACCGCGCGGCGATCTCGCGGCTATTGCGCGGTGGGCCGGCGTTACGGCTTGCCCACCTTCGCCAGCCGATCGTTCGCCCAACTCACCGCTTCGGCGTACATGCTCGGCAATTCGGCGTCGGCCGAGAGCATGTCCACCATGGTCCAGTCGGCGTTCTCGTAGGCGTCGGCCAGCATGAGCACCGACGCGTGCGGACCGGTGCCTTCCAGCAGCGCGTCACGCACCTCGTTGCTTACCGGCAGCCGTTCGAGCACCTGCGCCATCGGCAGTCCGAGCAGCACATCCATGCGCGAGAGCAGCCCCACCAGGAAGCGGGCCGCCGGATCGCCGTTCGCGCCGTGCGCCGTGACGGTTTCGCAGAAGCGACCACGCACCAACGCTTCGACCACCGCTTCGTGCGTGATGGGGCTGCGCGAGCCCACACTCGCGACCAGCATGATGAGCATCCAGCGCGAAAGCGCTTCGCGCCCCACGAGGCGAATGGCATGCGGAATGGAATCCACACCGCGCCCGCCAAACGACGCCGAGTTCACGATACGCAGCAGCGACAGCGACAGCGAGGGATGGCTGCGGAACGCCTCCTCCAGCGCGTGATCGGTGGCATCGGGTTCATTGAGGAGCGCCATGATCTGGAAGACCGTGGCCTGGTGCACATTCACCGCCCGCCCATCCATCGTTTCCGGACGGCTGAAGGCGTAGCCCTGGAACATCGTACAGCCAATTTCCCGCGCGAGGGCGTGCGCGTCGGGCGTTTCCACACGCTCGGCAAGCACGTCCAGACCGCGCTGGCGAAGCGCTGCCACCTGGGGCGCCAGCGACCGCACGTCCTGTTCGAGCACATCGATTTTCACGATCTTCACGAACGGCAACAGCACGTCGAGCGATGCGCGCCCGTCGTAGTCGTCGAGAGCGAGCGTGTAGCCTTCGGCCACGGCACGCTGGCAGGCGTCGACCACGGCGGGGGTGCCGTCGATGGACTCGAGCAGTTCGAGCACCACCGCCTTCGGATCGAAAATCTTGTACAACTCGCCGAGCAGATGCTCCTCGGTGACATTCACGAACGCGGTGGTACCGGCGGTGAGCCGGTCGAGTCCGATGGAGAGCAACGCGTGCAGTGCCGTATCGCCGCACATGAAGGCCTGCGAGACTTCGCCAACGTAGGCCTGCGTGGCGTCGCGAGTGGCCCGGTAAAGCAGTTCGTATGCGACACGGGTATCCCGCACGTCGAAAATCGGCTGACGGGCGATGAATACGTGCTGCGCCGTTGGCGGCGGGGTCACGTCGACATCGGAGAAACGCATACGGCGGAAGCGGGGCTTGTGGGGAACGCACGCCGGGCCCAAGCGTAGGAAGGGGACCAGCACCGGACGCCCATATCATCGCCTGCACACCGGGGTGCCGGCGCGAACATCATGGCGCGGCACTCCTCTTTCCGACTATCGTCATCCGCATGGCGCAACTTCACCTTCGCTCTGGCGAACACCGTTTCACGGCAGCGCGCGGTACTCCGGTTCCCCGGCGTGCCGCCCGGTGGCTGGGCATCGTGATGTTCGTGGCGGCGTGCGGCGAACCGCGCAACGAGCGTTCGGCCACACTCGATTCGGCCCTCGACCGCGATCTGACGCTGGCCGCCTCGGCAACCTCCGCCGTGTCCATTGGCGATACCGCCATGACGAGTCCGGCGGCGGCCGTCGCGACTCCGGAACCGACGAGACCGCCGGCCCCCACTCCAGCGTCCCGCGTGTCTGCGCCACCAAGCACGCGACCAGTGCCGCGCACCCCGACGCCGCGCGCATCAACGCCAGCCCCGGCGCCAACCCCGGCGCCCGTGGCTACGCCCAGTCCCTCACCGGAGCCCACTGCGACTGCCGCCTCGGCAGCCCCCGCGCCCGATGCGACGGGCGGCAGCGGACGCACCCGCACCTTCGGTACGGGGCTCGTACTCACCGGCCCCACCGGCACCGCGATCTGCTCCTTGGCCCAGCGCCCGGGCGACCGCTTCGTGCTTTCGCTGGGGCGCGAGGTGAGCGGAAGCGACGGCGCCGTCTTGCCGGCGGGGACGCCGGTGATCGTGGAGCTGGCCCGGGTGGACTCCACCACGGGGGAGTTCTCCTTCCGGCTGCGGGGCATTCAGGTGAACGGCGAGTTCGTTCCCGCCTCCGGCACAGTGCGGGTTGACGAGGGGAATGTGACCGAGCGCAAAGTCTCCAAGGGCGGGAGTGACCAGGGCAAGGTCATCACCGGCGCCATCATTGGTGGTATTCTGGGCCGGGTCATGGGTGGCGGTGCGCGGGGCGCGGTAATCGGCGCGGCCGGCGGTGCCGCTGCTGGTACCATCGCCGCAGCCCGCAACAACACCATCGAGCGGTGCCTCGCCGCCGGCGCCACATTGTCGGCAACCGTCTCCGCACCCGTGACGTTGCCGCCGGCACCCTGACGCCGCGCGCGGCGTTGATCTTGCCCGTCCCCTTTCTCTGTGCCCTCCCGGTAAGTGATTGACGTTTCCGAGTACACCAAGCTCTATGGCGACACCGTCGCCGTGCAGTCGCTGTCGTTCCACGTTGCCCCTGGCGACGTGCTCGGGCTCGTCGGCCCCAATGGCGCCGGCAAGACCACCACGCTCCGCGCGCTCGCCGGCATTCTGCAGCCCACGTCGGGACGCATCGAGGTGGCCGGCATCGATTTGCAGAAGAGCCCGGTGGCCGCGAAGGCGCGACTGGCGTTCATCCCCGATGAACCGCAGCTCTTCGACTATCTCACCGTAACCGAACACCTGCAGTTCGTGGCGCGCTTGTACGGGGTGCACGACGCCGCCCCGCGCATTCCCACGTTGCTTGAAGAGCTCGAACTCACAGCCAAGAAAGACGCACTGCCGCCGGAACTCTCACGCGGCATGAAGCAGAAACTCGCTATTGCCTGCGGCTTGCTGCATCGCCCCGCCGCGCTGCTGCTCGACGAACCACTCACAGGGCTCGATCCGGTGGGCATTCGTCGCATGAAGGAAACCATTGCGGCACGAGCGCGCGAAGGTACGGCAGTCATTCTCAGCTCGCACCTGCTGCATCTGGTGGAAGAGCTGTGCACGCGGCTGCTGGTCATTCGCCGCGGCCGCATGGTGGCGTTCGGAACCATCGAAGACATCGTGGCCACGCGTCCGGAGCTGGCCGGGCGGTCGCTGGAAGAGCTGTTCATCGCCCTCACCGGCGACGAGCCGGCCACCGACATCACCGCGTCGTGAACGTCGACACAAGCCTCGCCATCGAGGCGCGGCAGCCGGCACCAGCACGGGCCCTGCTATTCCTGCTCTGGCGCAGCTTCGCCAATCGCCTGCGGTCGCAAGTGGCTCGCGTGAAGAGCCCGCGGTATATCGTCGCCGTCATTCTCGGTGCGCTCTACCTCTGGTGGGCCCTCTTCCGCAACACCCGCGCCGGCAGCGCCCCCTTGGACAGCATGCTGCGCTCCGACATTACCGCCGTACTCGCGAGTACGGCGCTGCTGCTCTCCTCGGCCCGGTGGTGGATTTTCGGCGCCGATCGCAGCGCGCTGGCCTTCACGCCGTCGGAGGTGCAGTTCCTCTTTCCCGCGCCCATTTCGCGGCGGGGGCTCGTGCACACCAAGCTGCTGCGCATGCAGCTCGCCATCTTCGTGAACACGATCATCTTCAGCGTCATCTTCCGCGGCAACGCTACACAGCTCGCCACATGGGAGCGTGCACTCGGCTTCTGGATGCTCTTCTCCACGCTGGCCATGCACCGGGTTGGCGCGTCGATCGTGCGCACGAGCGCCCTCGAACACGGCCAGGCGGGGCGTCGGCGCATGCTCGTGCCGTTCGCCGTGTTCGCCACGCTCATTGGCGCCGTGCTGTACGGGCTCGTCGTAGCCATCCCCGCGTTACGCGTGGCAAGTGCGGGCGGCATCAAACCGCTGGCCCTGGCCTTTACGCGCGCGCTGCAGGCGCCCGTGCCCGATGCGGCGCTGGCACCGGTTCAATTGCTGCTCGATCCCATCATGCGGGCTGGTAGCGCCCCGTGGCTGATTTCGATGCTGTGGGCGGGGCTCGTGGTGGTCGGGCACTACGTGTGGCTCGTGCGGCTCGACAGTGCCTTCGAGGAAGCCGCCGTTGAGGCGACGCAGCACCGCGCCGAGCGTATTCAGCGCTTCCGGGCCTCGCAGATGGGGCAGGCCCGTTCGAAGAAGGGCAAACTCGTGTCGGTGCCGACGCTGGCGTTGTCCGGTCGCCCGGAAGTCGCAATCGCGTGGAAGAACGTGGTCGCCGCCCTGCGCGGCGGTTCGTGGAAGACCCAGCTCGTATCGTTCGTGGTGGGGCTGGGCGTGCTCGCCGTTGCCTCGCGGCAAGCCTCCGATCGCGCCGGGGATGCCTTCATGGGCGTAGCCCTTGGCTGGGGCGCCATGCTGCTGTTCATCGGTCCGCTCTGGATGCGCTTCGACCTGCGGCTCGATCTGCCACGGCTCGCCGTTCTCAAAACGTATCCGCTCGAGGGCTGGCGTATCGTGCTGGCCGAAATCGCCGCGGTCACCGTGCTGCATTCCATCACCATCTGGTCGTTGCTCACGGTGCCGGTCGTCATGTTCGTGCAGGACCCGCAGCTGTTCCTCGAGAGTGGGGCCACCGTTCCCATTCTGGTGTCCATCGTGGTGGGAGTGCCGGCGTTCAATGCCCTCATGTTCACCATTCAGAACGGCACGGCACTACTGTTCCCCGCGTGGGTGCGACTGGGCACGGAGTCGCGCGGCTTCGAAACGATGGGACAGAATCTGCTCACGACGGGTGCCACCACCCTCGTCGCGGCCATCGCGCTGGTATTTCCGATCGGTGCTGGCGCCTTGGTGCTCTGGCTCGCCAATGACTGGGGGGGCTGGGCGGTGCTCGCCGCCACTGCGCTGGCCAGTGCGATCATCGTGGCGGAGCTGTGGCCCGTGATGAGGTGGCTCGGCAGCGTCTTCGAGCACATCGATGTGAACGAAGTGGCGACCACCAGCTGAGGCTGCAGGCCTCCCCTTCCGGGGGGCCCGTCAGGTGCCTAACCTGCGAGAGTAGCCGCTATTCCTGTTCTGCCCGAGACGGTTCCCCACGATGTCCGCTGACGAATTCGATCCCACTGACGACACGCCCACGCCCGACGACGGGGAACACCGCCCGGCGGTCTTCGTGACGACGCGCGAGCCAGTCACGGTGAGCATTTCGCAGCTTGACGATCCGCGCGCCCCCGATTCGTCGGCGCTGGCTGCCTACATCGACGGACGCATGGTGGCGCGCAGCGCGATGCCCGCCGAGGCCATTGCCCGGCTGGTTGAACTGCGCCTGTTCGACGAACCGGTACCGCTCGGACTGTTCGCCTACGAGGAAGCGCCCGGCCTGCAATGTCGGCTCTTCGCGCTCGTGCCGCGTTCGCTGCTGGAAGCCGACGTGCACAACGCGGAGCCGTGGAAGGAGAGCGTGCCCAGCTACGAGGCTGCCCTCGGTGCCAACGATGATGACGATGACGACGATGAGGACGACGACGAGGACGGCGATGATGAAACGCCATTCGAAACGATCCTGCTCGGTCACATCGTGCGCTTCGACAAGGACCGCCGGCACCCCGACGATCTCGCGGCGGAAGCGGTGGATATTCTTCAGCGCATCATTCATGGCGCCGAGTCGCTGGAAGACGCCGACCGCAAGGCCATCGACGACTTGCTGGGGTCGTTGTAGTCGACAGCATACGTGGGTCGCTGCCGTCGCTACGGTAATTCGTTCGGAACGCCACGTAGCGTGGCATCGAGCGGTGCGACTTCCGGAAGCGCACGATCGACACCGCTTCGCTCTCCCAGCTTGCGTGCGGTCACCATCACGCGCGACTCGAGGCTGCCAACAGCGCGGTTGTAACTCGTCACGGCGCGCTGCAGCCCTTTGCCAACCTCGACAAGCTGCTCGTCGAACACGGCCAGTCGCTCGTGCAGCTCGCGCCCCAACAACGCCACCTGCTCCGCTTCTTCGGCGACACGCTCTTGCCGCCATCCGTATGCGGCGGCCTTGAGCAAGGCGATGAGCGTGGTGGGTGTCGCGAGTAGCACGCGATCACCGAGCGCACTTTCCAGCAGTGTCGGATCGGCTTCCAGTGCCGCCGCAAAGAAGGCTTCACCGGGGAGAAAGAGCACCACGAAGTCGGGCGCATCGTCAAACTGCGCCCAGTAGCGCTTGGCCGCCAGTTTCTGCGCGTGACTCTTCACCTGCGTGGCATGTTCGGCCAACCGCGCGGCGCGTGTGCGTTCGTCGGTAGCCGCAGACGCTTCGAGATACGCACTCAGCGGCGCCTTGGCGTCGACCACCAGCCGCCGCGCCCCCGGCAGCCGTACTACGAGGTCGGGGCGAAGCGCGCCGTCCTCGTGGCGCACGGTGACCTGCGGCTCGAAATCGCAGTAGGCCAACATGCCGGCCAATTCGCATACGCGGCGCAGCTGGAGCTCTCCCCACTGACCGCGCACCGTGGGTGCACGCAACGCCTGCGACAGCTGCTGTGTTTCGCGCCGCAACTGCTCGCCCGACGAGACCACGGCATCCAACCGTTCGCCAATTTGACCAGCCACCTGCGCCTGCGCGCGTCCCAACTGCGCCAACGCCTCGTCGTAGCGCGTGAGCGTCTCGCGCATGGGCGCCAGCAATTCCGCCACGTTGCCGTGTCGTGCGGTGAGTGCGGCTTCGGCTTCGTGCCGCGCCAACTGCTCACGCAGCACCGTCTCACTGGCGCGCGCGTGCGCCTCGGCCTCGCTGCGCACGCGCGCGAGATCAGCCTGTGCGACGCGGCGCGTGATGTACCACGCGATCAGCGACCCGAGCAAGGCGCCCGATGTGAGATACAGAATGCCGGTCAGGGTGTCCATGCGTTCAGTCTACATGGTCCCGCTGACAATTGCCGCGCGAGGTGCGCCCCGCCGTATCCGTGTACATCGGCAGTGATCAGTTCCTATCCATGGTCGGCAGTTACCCCTCGCAGCGGCAGGAACAGCAGGACCACGGATACGAACAGATCAAACGGACACCCACGCGGACCTACCGCCGCGGCCGCTGCTTCTCCGAAACGCCCTTGATGATCAACGTGCGCTCAGCCCGTTCGTCGATGGGCTTGGCGGCCGTGGCCACGGCCGCTTCGATGAGCATTTGCAGATGCTCGTCGTCGAACTGCGCCAGATCGAGAATGCGCACTCCGCGGACCGCACTCCCCGTGCCGTGCAACAGATTGAACGGGTCGGCAATCTCCGCGCCGTGCAACAGGAACAGTGTGACCCAGTTCGGATACACCGCCACCGACAGTACCGCGTCGGCGGCACGCGGGGTGGCACTGAAGCTCACCACCAGCGCGTGGTCATCGTCGTATACAAGTTCCGCCGCCCCCGGTACGTATGGGCGCACCCGCTCGATGACGGCGCGGGCATGCGCGGCAATTTCAGGCGCGAACTTGTCGAGAAAATTGTCGAGCTGCTGCTGAGCCGTATGCATCAACGAACGGAAACAGGGTCACGCCGGGAAGAGACCGTCAATGGACAGGTACCGCTCACCGGTGTCATAGCAGAACGTAAGCACGCGCGCACCATCCGGCATCTCCGCTGCCTTCTGGGCCACGGCCGCCAACGACGCGCCGCTGGAAATGCCGATGAACAGCCCCTCCTCACGCCCCGCCCGCTGCGCGTACGCAAAGGCATCTTCCTCGGTGACCTGAATGGCACCGTTGAGCGTCTCGAGACGCAGGTTGCCGGGAATAAAACCAGCGCCGACCCCTTGGATGCGGTGCGGACTTGGCGCCCCGCCGCTGATGACCGCGCTCTTCGCCGGTTCCACCGCGAAGGTCTGCAGCTGCGGCCAACGCGCCTTCAGCACCTCGCTTACCGCGGTGATGTGCCCGCCTGTCCCAACACCGGTGATGAGGTAGTCGAGCCCGTCGGGGAAGTCTTCCAGAATCTCGCGCGCCGTCGTTTCCACGTGCGCCCGGATATTGGCCGGATTGTCGAACTGCGACGGCATCCACGCGCCCGGCGTCTGTTCCACCAGTTCGTGGGCCCGCGCAATCGCCCCCTTCATCCCTTTCTCGCGTGGCGTGAGATCGAAGGTGGCACCATAGGCCGCCATGATGCGCCGACGCTCGATGCTCATGGACTCCGGCATTACCAGCACCAGCCGGTACCCCTTCACTGCAGCCACCATGGCCAGTCCGATGCCGGTGTTGCCCGATGTGGGTTCGATGATGACGCTGTCCTTCGTCAACACACCCCGCTGCTCGGCGTCCTCGATCATGGCCAGCGCGATGCGGTCCTTGATGCTGCCACCCGGATTCGCCCGCTCGAGTTTCATCCACACTTCGATACGCGCGTCGAACAGGCGCTGCATCCGCACGTGCGGCGTGCCCCCAATGGTGTCCAGTACCGTCGTTGCCTTCATCGGTGCCTCCTCGAAGTATCAGATGTGAAACTCGATCCCATCGTCGCCACCGCGCTGCTCCACGCGACTGCTGAACTGCACGACGCTACGCGGCGGGACCGATGCCGTGAGCCACACGTTGCCGCCAATCACCGACCCTTCACCCACGACGGTGTTCCCACCGAGAATGGTGGCGTTGGCATAAATCACCACACCGTTACCGATAGTCGGGTGCCGCTTCTTGTTGGCGAGCTTCTTGCTCACCGCCAACGCACCGAGGGTGACACCCTGATAAATGCGCACGCCGTTGCCGATGTCGCTCGTTTCGCCAATCACCACGCCCGTACCATGATCGATGGCGAACCCAGCACCAATCGTTGCTCCCGGGTGAATGTCGATACCCGTCTCCCGGTGTGCCCATTCCGACAGCACCCGCGGAAACAGCGGCACGTCGAGCAGATACAGTTCGTGCGCCACGCGATGCACCGCTGTGGCGAGAAAACCGGGGTAGGCAATGATCACTTCTTCGAGGCTCTCGGCCGCCGGATCGCCGCGCACGATGGCCTCAGCGTCGAGCACCAGCGCGGCGTGCACCTGTGGCAGTCGCGACAGCAGCGTGTGCACCACGCCATCAGCGTCGGCCACCAGCGGCGTGATCGCTGCGCGCAGAAGCGCCTGCAAATGTGCCGCTTCCTCGTCGACACCAGACGCCCCAAGCCGCGACGGATGTGCGAACTGCGGGAACATCAACGCCAGCGCGCGGAAGGCGAACTCCTCGGCGAGTGCCCGCAGCGGACGCGGCGCATCGGACGCCAGACGCTCGACTTTGCGCGCCTCGAGAAAGGTGTGCCATGCTGCTTGGTCTGCTGCCATCAAACACTCGCCTCGTTTCGTTCGAGCGCCGACACACGATCACGCGATGCGTGCGTCACGTAACACTGCATCCCGACCGCGGTGAGACCGGCGCGCTGTATGACCTCACGATACCAGCGCGCCGCGCGCGGCGCCGGCCAGTTCGTATCGCCTTCGAAATGGTCTTCGCGGGTGAACAACTCGAGATACGCCATGCCACCCGTTCTTCGCGCCACCTGCGCCAGCCCATGCCGCAGCGTGGGTGCGTCGAGGTAGTTGAGCATCCCGCAACACACCACCAGATCGTACTGCTCGCGCAGCGGCAGCGTATCCAGCGACTCGATACCCCCCAGATGCAACCCGCGCCGGGCGCCGTAGCGAGCCACCGCGTATTCGCTGGGGTCGACACCATCGTAGTGCAGGCTCGGCCGTTGCTTGCGCAACACGGCCCGCCATTGCCCCTCGCCACACCCCACGTCGAGCACCGTACGCACCGGTCGCCCCAACACGAACTCAGCGGTGCCAAGCACAAACGCGGCCTGACGCGTGAGTTCGGCGGCCGACTTCACGCGGTGTCGCGGATGCCGGTACCACTTGTCGAAGTACGCCTTGTCGTACTGCTTGGCCGCGCTCAGAGAATCCCCCAGAACGAACGGTCGATATCGATGGAAAAGCGCCACGCGCCGTCGCGAAGACCGCGCGCCACATCGGCACGCAGCAGATCGTAGAAGAACAACACACTCACACCCACAGAGGGGTACACGCCGGAAACGGTACGCCGTTCGTCGGTACCTGATGCCACGGCCAGCGCCTGCACGAACGGCGCAAGCGTTGCGTGTGGCGGTGACTTGCCGAACCGGCGCAACGGAATGGATGGCGCCGGTACTGGCGTGCGAAACTCGATGCGCTGCGACAGCATCGCGCGTGAACCGAAGCGGTGCCAGTCGTATCCCGGCGCACTCCACGGCCCGCCAGCGAATACGAGCCACTGCGGCGGCAGATCGCGACCACCGGCCGCTCCCACGATCGTCTGCAGGAACAGCGCACGGTCACCGCCGAGCGGCTGGGTCACCTGCAACTGTGCTTGTGCTCGCATCACCAGCGGGCGCACGGCACGCGGTGCCAACTCGCTCGCCGGCAGGATGGTGATCACGAACTGCGGCTCACGCGGCGCCAATCCGTCGTACGCACCGCCACTGGCCTGCAGCGACCACGCGTAACGCCGTGCCATAGGTTCCACCGGCACGGTGCCACCGCTTCCCTGCACCTCGAGGCGCGCGCCTTTCATGGCCCATGCGCCGAGCGTCGGCGCAAAGTCACGTGTGATGCCTGAGCCACGCACACGCAACGGTTCGTCGCGCTCAGCGGCGAGCCGCCAGGTGAAGGCACTCGTGGGCGCCGGCTTCCAGAGAATGCCGGCGGCGCGGGTATTCACCTGCGTGGTGTAGTCGCTGCTGAACAACGCCGACGCGAGAGTGTTCGTAACACCAGCGCGCTCGGCGAACCCGAGGTCGCGATAATCCCGTTCGGCGAACAGCTGCAGGGTAGGAAGCCGACCGAACGCCGGGGAACGGCCGATCGCCACATGCCCCTTCACCTGTTCGTCGGCGAAGCCGTAGCGCGCACGGCCGAGCAGCATGAAGCCCGTGGGGCTCTTGTGCGCGCCGCCGAGCCCCACGGCGAGCCCTTCGGTGCGCGTGAAGCGTACCAGATCACTCACACCGCGCCCGGTGATCGATGCGGAAGCCGGACGCGCCAGCATCGCCGCACGCACCGCATTCTGCGCCTGAACGCGCGCACGCACAACTTCTTCGCTGCTCGCCACCTGAATTTCCGGCGGCAGCGCATCGACCACACGCCCTTCAAACGGATGCGCACGCAACGAATCGCGTGGGGCCGAGCTCCAGCGCGGCAGCGCCATGGTCTCAGGAGGGATTCGCTCGTTTACATCGTACCCGGAAATTTCCCAACGTCCGCGCACGATGCCGCGCGCCGGAATGTCGAACCAGGTGCTGCCGCGCGATACTTCCACTTCCTGGCGGCGCGGCAACCAGTACTTCTCGCGCACGAGGCCGTTCTCGAGTGTCACCACCAGCGTTTCGATGCGTTTATCGAGAATGGCGGCGCGCGTGAACGTCATGCTCAGGCGCACCACGGCCGCGCTTTCGCGATCGAGGTACACCGAGCCAATGGCGCCCGGCAGCGCGCCATTACGTGGACGGAACTTCACTTCATCCACGAGAATCTCGCGCCCCTGCAGCCCAATGCGTACAGGAGTTCCCATGGTGTACTCGTACAGCTGCTGCGCGTTGGCACCGAGCGGATGCGAAACGTCACGCACGTCCTGACCGTCGCCGAGCCGGATGCGATCGGGGAGGTTGTCGAGCACCACACCATAGCGATCGCGATAGTAGCCCACATCGGCCGGCAGCAGCGTGGTATCGCGTCGCCCCACTAACTGCTGGGCGCTACGGCCAGGCTGCCACCACGCGATCTGCAGGGCGAGTTCTTCGCTTTGCACCACGCGCGGCGGAATGACCACGCCCTCGCCCAACTGCGCGAGAAACGCGAGGAAGCCGTGCGCGTTGGCGCGATAGCTGAGCAACGTGCTATCGGCGAGCTGCCGGCCGCGCCGCGCGATGGCCCGCGTTACGAGCGAATCGGCCGCGGCGTCGTGCCAGCCTCCAGCCGACACGCGTAGCGGCTTGGGGTCGACGGTCTGCTGCGCTCCGCCGCCCGTCGGCCAAACCGACACAATTGACGCCAGCAACACGGCGCGTCGAACCGCCACTCGTCGCTGCGTACTTGAACGCACAGCACACCGCAGCTCGCAGGCGAGCGCGGTTATCGCGGCCGTTGGCGCAGACTGGCAGGAGTGGGGTTGGGCAGGAAACAACCGGTCACACATCAGGGCGGCGAGGTAGTTGGCAACGGATCGAGCAGCAGCCAGCCGCGAAAGCGGGAGACTGGCCGACCATCGTCATGGGCGATTACTGCAAGATACGCCCAGCCGTATCGCCAGTTGGAGTCTGGCCGCAAGGTCGACGGCCCGGGTGTGCGCGGCGCGCGAAACGCCCGTCGGCCAATGATGCGCGCCGTGATAGGCACGACCGTGCCAGTGGGACCAGCCAACTGCACCCGGGCGTTCTTGCCGAGCGCCGGCGCCGCCCACATGGCACTGAAATGCACCGCAACGAGCGTATCGGCACGTCGACCGGCAATGGTGCTTTCCACTCGGGGCCGGGGGCCGCTCGTAGCCAGCGAGGTGGCCGTGAATTCGGCGTCAGGGAACAGCTGCGCGCCCCGATAGCGTGTCACCACCCACGCGTCGAGCCGATCGCTGCCGCGGCTTTGCGCGTGTGCCGTGGCCACGGCGCCGATTGCGCCAGCTTGGCCAACCGCAGCGATCAGGAAAGCGCGCGCGAACCACCGGCGATACCGGCTGTCCGTCAACCGGCCCCACCCGCTCACGGCCGTGGCTGCGCGCGACGCCCGGACGGCACCGACAACGGTTGCGGTAGCGGCTGCGGCGTAACGCGTGTCAGCTCGGCCCCCGGTGCCACCACATCGATACCAGCCCGCACAGCGGCATCATCGCGTGCCGCGTAGCGCAGCAGCGCCTCCGGGGCTCGCTCCACCTCAAGCACCCGCAGGACGGCGTGGCGGGTAGCAACTGTAATCCACTCCGCTCGCGCATCCGCCGCGCGAATGGTGGCCGGCGTCATTGCCGACAGCGAGTCGGCGAAGTGCTCCTCGAGCAGCGACAACGGCCGCGTGGGCCAGCGTTCGCGTAACGCCAACATGGCCAGACTGTCGGCGGCAACCGATGCCGAACGGGCCGTGACGTCGGACCAGCCGGATGGCACCGAGTACGGGTCGTGACGCGCCGCATAGTCGAGCAACACGTCGGGCTCGATGCCGCCATGCGCCGCCGCCCCCTTGCCTGTGCGCCGCTCGAGCGCCACGCCTCGCGGGGTAAGCCAGCGCGCCGTCGTGAGCCGAATGGCGATGTCGGAGGACAGGCGCACGACCCGCTGCACCAGTCCTTTGCCGTACGTAGGCGAACCCACGAGCAATGCGCGCCCATGGTCCTGCAACGCCGCCGCGATGACCTCGGCCGCGCTCGCCGTGCGACCGTCGACCAATACGGTGAGCGGCAGCTCCGTCCAACGCGATTGCCGAGCGCGGTAGGGTTGCACGTCGGTATTGCCACGACCCACCAACGACGACACGATGGCACCGCGCGGGAGAAACAGACTGGCCGCGCGCACACCCTCCTCGAACAGGCCGCCCGTGTTACCGCGCAGATCGAGCACCAGCGACTGAGCGCCGCGCCGCAGCAACTCCTCCACCTGGTTCTCCAATTCGTCGGCCGACCGGGCAGAAATGGTGGAAAGCCGCACGTAGCCAATCGAATCGATCAGCAGCCCGTGCTCCGCTACGGCAGGCATGTGCCATGCCGTACGCGGCACCGCCACGCGCACCGTATCACCATGCGGGGCACGCCACAGCGTCAACACGACCTGACTGGCAGGCGCGCGCGCACTGTCGGTGTCGAATACACCGGCGGTGGCAGTGGCCGCCACCGGGACGCCGTTCACCGCCAGAATGCGGTCACCGGCGCGCACGCCAGCCATCAGCGCCGGCGAGCCCTCCGCCACGCGCGTAATCCTGTGCGATGCGCCATCACGCCGAATGGCGATCCCCAGTCCGCGCCCAGTACCCTGCAGGGTGCCCCGGTACTGCTCGAAACCATCGGTACTGAGCATCGCGGCATACGGGTCCTGCAGTTCACGCAGCATGCCAGACACGGCCCGTCGAATGAGCTCCTCACCCGGCAGCGAATCGAGTGCATTCACGCGCACCGAATCGATGGCCGTGGACAGCAGCCGTGCCTCGCCCCATTCGTCCCGCGCACGCGCCACATCCCGCTCGTACAGCATGCCACTCGCGAACGCCGCGCCGGTCGCGATGGCGACCAGCGGTACGATGACGAGTGGACGGAGGAAGGGACGAAGCCGCGACATGGGGGCCCGATGGGATTGAGACACGACAACCTGCACTCCGCCTCTACATCACGGCGGATGCCCTACATACCACACGCGTCACCGCGTGATCCGTCAAATCCCTCTGAGGTGGGCGTATGGGGGTGCCGGGGACTAACTTGCACTTATGCATGATGAAGCCGAAGTGAACGCCGAGGAAGGCTACGTTTCCGAAAAGGCACCGCCACCGAGTCAGGCCCTGAGCGGTCTCCTTCTGCTGGTGTGTGCGGCCATCGCCCTGCTTTGGGCCAATTCGGGGTGGAAGGAGAGCTACCACCACCTGCTGCATGCGGAGCTGGCGGGCTGGTCGTCGTTGCACTTCATCAACGATGGCCTCATGGCCGTGTTCTTTCTGCTCGTCGGTCTTGAAATCAAGCACGAACTGCAGGACGGGGCCCTGTCCTCGGTTCGCAAAGCGGCCCTGCCGGTTGTTGGCGCCCTTGGAGGCATGATCCTCCCGGCCGCCATCTACATAGCCGTCGCCGTGGGCACACCGGCCGCGCGCGGCTGGGGCATTCCCATGGCCACCGATATCGCCTTCGCCCTCGGCATCGTCGCGCTGCTCGGCGATCGGGTACCCGCCGCGCTCCGCATCTTTCTCGCGGCGCTGGCCATTGCCGACGACATCGGCGCGGTACTCGTTATCGCCATCTTCTACACGCCCAGCGTGGCCACCATTGCGCTCGCCGCCACCGTGGCCATCATGAGCGTGCTCTTCTGGCTCAACCGCCGACACGTCAACACGGTGTGGCCCTACATACTGGGTGGCCTGCTGCTCTGGGTGGCGGTGTACAAGTCGGGCGTGCACGCCAGCATCGCCGGTGTCCTGCTGGCGTTCACCATTCCGTCGCGCGGCGACGACAGCGTGCAGCACCGTATCGAGCAGGCGCTCGCGAAGCCGGTGAACTTCGGCATCGTGCCAGTGTTCGCGCTTGCCAACGCCGGCGTCACGCTGCCACCCGACATTGCCGCTTTTGCCACGCAGCCGGCGGTTACCGCCAGCGCGCTCGGTTTGCTCATCGGCAAGCCCCTCGGCATTTTCGGCGCCGCCTGGATTGCCGTGAAGGCGCGTTGGGCTGAACTGCCGGCCGACTGCAACTGGAGCGGCCTCTTTGGCGTCTCCATCCTTGGCGGCATCGGCTTCACCATGGCGCTCTTCATTGCAGGGCTGGCGTTCGGTACCAGCGAGCAACTCGACGCCGCCAAGATTGGCGTCCTGTGCGGCTCACTACTCACCGGCCTCATTGGCGCGGCGTTTCTCGCACGACAGGCGCGCCGCACCGGCGCAGCCACGGCGGTACCGTCCGTGGGGTAACGC
>ERZ1645185.66-NODE-66-length-44835-cov-7.917441_pt1 | contig 44835 bp, 38 predicted proteins | sample MGYA00575351_ERZ1645185 | MGnify/ENA primary metagenome ERZ1645185 (study PRJEB40838, sample SAMN11284767) | freshwater sediment metagenome | isolation source: river sediment | host: Sediment | place: India: Jana village, Kanpur | collected 2015-12-17 ... | reverse complement strand
GTTACTGGAACCCCAAGATGGCCCCGTTCATTTTCGGCCATCGCAACAAGATTCATATCGTCAACCTTGAGAAGTCGCTGCCCATGTTTGAGGACGCGCTCAAGTTCGTGCGCCAGCTGGCTTCCAACAAGGGCACCATCCTGTTTGTGGGCACCAAGCGCCAGGCGCGTGAAATCGTTGGCGAGGAAGCCGCGCGCGCCGGCATGCCTTTCGTCAACCACCGCTGGCTGGGCGGCATGCTGACCAACTTCAAGACCGTGAAGCAGTCGGTCAAGCGCCTGAACGACATGGAAGCCGCCCTGAGTGAAGCGGGCAAGCTGTCGAAGAAGGAAACTCTGCTGCAAACGCGCGAAGTTGAAAAACTCAACCGCAGCCTGGGCGGCATTCGTGAAATGAACGTGCTTCCCGATGCGATTTTTGTCATCGATGTCGGCTATCAAAAAGGCGCGATTACCGAAGCCAGGAAACTTGGCGTGCCGGTGATTGGCGTGGTGGATACCAACAACAGCCCCGAAGGTGTGGATTACGTCATTCCCGGCAACGATGACTCCAGCCGCGCCATCCGTCTGTATGCCCGCGGGATCGCCGATGCGGTGCTGGAAGGTCGCGCTCAGGTCATCCAGGAAATGGTGGGCGGCGAGGAAGAGTTCGTTGAAGAGGACAGCGGTGCGGCCTGATTGTCCCTGAATGACACAAGAGGGGCGTTGGCCCCTCTTTTCATATTTGATCTGGAAAAGTATTAAGGAGCAGCAAATGGCGGAAATTACCGCAAGCATGGTGAAGGATCTGCGTGACCGGACCGACGCCCCGATGATGGATTGCAAGAAAGCGTTGTCCGAAGCGGGCGGCGACATGGAAAAGGCCGAAGAACTCCTGCGCGTGAAGTTCGGCAGCAAGGCGACCAAAGCCGCTGGCCGTATCGCCGCCGAGGGCGTGGTCGGCATTTACATCAGCCCCGATTCGAAGCTGGGCGCCATGATCGAAGTGAACTGCGAAACCGATTTCGTGGCCAAGAACGATGATTTTCTGGCTTTCACCAAATCGCTGGCCGAGATGGTTGCCAAGAGCAATCCGGCTGACGTCGCTGCATTGTCCGCAATGGATATGGGCGGCAAGACAGTCGAAGAAGTGCGCACCCAGCTGGTTGGCAAGATCGGCGAGAACATGAGCCTCCGCCGTTTTGTGCGCACCCCGGCACAAGGCCGTCTGGCCAGTTACGTGCATGGCGGCGCCAGGATTGGCGTCCTGGTGGATGTAGTGGGCGGCGATGAATCGCTGGCCAAGGACATTGCCATGCATATCGCGGCCAGCAAGCCGGTATCGCTGTCCAGGGAAAACGTGCCTGCTGACCTGATCGAGAAGGAAAGATCGGTCGCCGCGCAGAAGGCCGCCGAATCCGGCAAGCCGGCCGACATCGTCGCCAAGATGGTCGAAGGCTCCGTCGCCAAGTATCTGAAGGAAGTGACTCTGCTGGGCCAGCCTTTCGTCAAGGATGACAAGCAGACCATCGAGCAGTTGTTGAAGTCCAAAGGCGCATCGGTTGCAAGCTTTACCCTGTATATCGTGGGCGAGGGCATCGAGAAGAAGAAGGATGACTTTGTCGCCGAAGTGATGGCGCAGGCAGGCAAAGCCTGACATGCCTGACCCGGTCTACAAGCGCATCCTGCTCAAACTGTCTGGCGAGGCCCTGATGGGGCCGGAAGCCTTTGGTTACCACGCTGATACGTTGCGTAGCATCGTTACCCAGATCAAGGATGTGGCCGAACTGGGCGTGCAGGTTGGGATCGTGGTTGGCGGCGGCAATCTGTTTCGCGGCGCCACGGGCGCGCTGGGTGGCATGGATCGCGCCACGGCCGACAGCATGGGCATGCTGGCCACGGTGATGAACGCACTGGCCTTGAAGGATGCCTTGCAGTCTGCAGGTGTGCCAGCCACAGTGATGACGGCAGTCAGCATTGCCCATGTTGGCGAAGCATTCGAGCGCGAGATTGCATTGCGTCATTTGCAGGCAGGGCAGGTGGTGATATTCGGCGGCGGCACCGGTAATCCATTTTTTACCACCGATACGGCAGCTGCTTTGCGCGGTGCAGAAATCGGCGCCGAACTTATGCTCAAGGCGACCAAGGTGGATGGCGTGTATACCGCCGATCCCAAGAAAGACGCATCGGCCATCCGTTACGAGCGGCTGAGTTTTGACGAGGCCATTGCCAAAAACCTGGGCGTGCTGGATCTGGCTGCCTTTGCGCTTTGCCGCGAGCAGGGCCTGCGGCTGTCAGTGTTCAGCATTTTCAAGCCCGGCGCGTTGAGGCGCGTGGTGATGGGCGAAAATGAAGGCACGCGCGTGACGCTGAATTAAGGAGACAAAATCATGGCTGACCAGACCATCGCGGACGTGAAAAAGTCCGCCGAGCAGAAAATGCAGAAGACCATTGAGGCGCTGAAAGCCGATCTGGGCAAAGTGCGCACCGGCCGCGCGCATACCGGCATACTTGATCACGTCATGGTTGATTACTACGGCAGCATGACTGCGGTTCCGCAAGTGGCCAATGTCACGCTTATAGATTCGCGCACCATCGGCGTGCAGCCGTGGGAAAAGAACATGGTGGGCAAGGTGGAAAAAGCCATCCGCGATTCTGACCTTGGATTGAACCCGGCCACGCAGGGTGAAATCATCCGCGTGCCCATGCCCGCGCTGACGGAAGAGCGTCGCCGTGATCTGATCAAGGTCGTGAAAGGTGAAGGCGAGAGCGCCCGCGTGGCGGTGCGCAATGTGCGCCGTGATGCCAACACGGCGCTGAAGGACATGGTCAAGAACAAGACCGCCAGCGAAGACGAGGAACGCCGCGCACAGGATGACGTGCAGAAGCTGACCGACAAATTCATTGCTGAAATCGACAAGCTGTTGCAGGCGAAAGAAGCCGACCTGATGGCGGTTTGATCTGACGTCAAATCTCACTGGATGGCCACGGGCCATGATAATCAAAAGCTCCACCACAGATATTCCCGAGGTGCGTCAGGTGCCTCGCCACATTGCCATCATCATGGATGGAAACGGGCGGTGGGCCAAGCAACGTTTCATGCCACGCGTGGCAGGGCACAAGCGGGGCGTGGACACGGTCAGGGAAGTCGTCAAGGCCTGTATCGAGCGCGGGGTGGAGCAACTGACACTATTTGCCTTCAGCTCGGAAAACTGGCGACGTCCGGAAGACGAAGTGACTAAGCTCATGGAGCTGTTCGTGCTGGCACTGGAGCGCGAGGTCGACAAGCTGCACAAGAATGGAGTGCGCTTGCGCATTGTCGGCGATCTGACCAGGTTTGGTCCGCGCCTGAACAAACTGATTGCCGACGGCGAAGCCCTGACCGGAAACAACACCCGTCTCAGCCTCAATATCGCGGCGAATTACGGCGGACGCTGGGACATTCTGCAAGCAGTCAACCGGCTGATCACCTATCCGGACAGAAACGGTCCCATCACCGAAGCGGACCTTGCACAGGGCTTGTGCCTGTCCGATGCACCCGAACCCGACCTGTTTATCCGCACGGGTGGCGAAAAACGCATCAGCAATTTCCTGCTCTGGCAGTTGGCGTACACCGAACTCTACTTCACCGACACGCTGTGGCCGGATTTTGATGCGGTGGCGCTGGATGCGGCGATAGATTCCTACCAGAAACGCGAACGCCGTTTTGGCCGGACCAGCGAACAAGTGACCGAAGCGGCAAGCAAAACATGAACAGGGTGATTACCGGCATTGTGATGCTGGCCATTTTTGTTCCCGCGCTGTTTTTCCTGCCCACCCTCTTATGGGCGATCCTGATCGCAGTGGTTGCAGGCGTTGCAGGGTACGAGTGGGCGAAGATTTCAGGCTTTCCCCAAGCTTTGCCAAGCTTGTATGGCGCGGGCATGGCAGTCATCGCAATGGTGGTGTATTTCCTGCCATCCCCTTCACATGCCATGCTGCTCTTGTGGGCGATGTCCGCTGTGTTCTGGGTATTGGTCGCGCCGCTTTGGCTTGCAAACCGTTGGCGGGGCGAAGCTTATTTTGTTCGCGCGCTTACCGGAGCGCTGATCATTTTGCCCACCTGGGCCGCCATCGTGGCATTTCGCGAGCGCAGCCCCTGGCTGCTGCTGGGCGTGATGGCCCTGGTCTGGATTGCCGACTCGGCGGCTTATTATGCTGGCCGCCGTTTTGGCCGGCGCAAGCTGGCGCCTGGCATCAGTCCCGGAAAATCCTGGGAAGGCGTGGCGGGTGCGGGCATCGCGCTGGTACTGTACGCCTCCGCCATCAGCGCCGCCATAGTCGGTTTGCGGATTCCTGGCGCGCTGGTGCTGGCGGCCTCGCTGCTGTATTTCTCCATCCTCGGCGATTTGTTTGAATCCTGGATGAAACGTCTGGCAGGCGTAAAGGACAGCGGCACGATATTGCCCGGACACGGTGGCGTGCTGGACAGGATCGATGCCCTGACCGCTGCCTTGCCGATTGCAGCCGGCATTCTTCATTTTGTTTCCTGGGTTTGAGGCGCGGCTGATGAATGCTCAGGTTCTGACCATCCTCGGCGCTACCGGTACCATCGGCGTCAATACGCTGGATGTCGTTGCGCGTCATCCCGGGCGCTTCAGCATTTTCGCGTTGACCGGGGCCACCCAGACCGAGAAACTTTTTCAACAGTGTCTGCAATTCCGTCCGCGATATGCGGTGATGACAGAGCAAGCCGCCGCCGACGAACTTCACCAGAAACTGACTGCCGCGAAGTGCGGTACTGAAGTGCTTGCGGGACGTCAGGCGCTTGTCGACGTTGCCACCGCGCCTGAAGTGACGACGCTGATGGCGGCCATCGTCGGCGCTGCCGGCCTGCCCGCCACGCTTGCGGCGGCAAAAGCCGGCAAGCGCATCCTGCTTGCCAACAAGGAGACGCTGGTTGTTTCCGGCCAACTGTTCATGGACGCAATTCATGAAAGCGGCGCGGCGCTGCTGCCCATTGATTCCGAGCACAGCGCCATTTATCAGTCGTTGCCCATGGGGTTCAACGGCGATCTGGACAAGGCCGGCGTAAACACGATCTGGCTGACGGCATCGGGCGGACCTTTTCGCACCTGGAGCCTGGAACAGATGGCGGGTGTCACGCCCGAGCAGGCGGTGGCGCATCCCAACTGGGTAATGGGCCGGAAAATTTCAGTGGATTCGGCCAGCATGATGAACAAGGGGCTGGAAGTGATCGAAGCCCGCTGGCTGTTCAACGCACAAGCTGATCAGATCCGCGTGCTGGTGCATCCGCAGAGCATCATCCATTCCATGGTGGAATACCGTGACGGCTCGGTGATGGCACAGCTGGGCACGCCGGACATGCGCACGCCGATTGCCTATGCGCTGGGATTTCCGGAGAGGATTGAAGCAGGTGTGTCACCCCTGAACTTGCTGGGCAGCAGCCTCCAGTTCGAGCAGCCGGACTTCAAGCGTTTTCCCTGCCTGCAACTGGCTTTTGATGCCTTGCGGACAGGCGGGTATGCGCCTGCCGTGCTGAATGCGGCCAACGAAGTCGCCGTCGATGCTTTCCTGGACGGCAAATGCGGCTTTGGCGATATTCCGGGCGCTATTCGCCACGCGCTTGAACGCTTGCCTGACGCAAGCCCGCTCACGCTCGAAGATTTACTGGACGCCGATCATCGTGCCCGGACACTGGCCCGGGAATTTCTGCTTTCCAGGGAAGTCGCATGACGTTGTTGACGACCATCCTGTCTTTCCTGGTCATGATCGGCATTCTGGTTGTGGTGCATGAATACGGCCACTATCTCGCCGCGCGCTGGGCTGGGGTCAAGGTGTTGAAGTTCTCAGTCGGCTTTGGCAAGCCGCTGTTCAGCCGCCGTCTGGGGCAGGACCAGACAGAATGGGTTGTCAGCGCGCTGCCACTGGGCGGCTACGTAAAAATGCTGGACGAGCGTGAAGGCGCTGTCGCCAAGGAAGAAGCACATCGGGCATTCAACCGGGCAACAGTGTGGCGGCGCATGGCCATTGTGGTTGCCGGCCCGCTGGCGAATTTCCTGTTGGCGGTAGTTGTCTTCTGGGCCTTGTTCATCCATGGCGTTCCGGCGCTTAAGCCGATTGTGGGAGAACCTGATCAGCAGACGCCCGCGGCACAGGCGGGCCTTCGCAATGGTGATGAAATTGTCAGCGTAAATGGGCGGCGCGTTGAGACCTTTGCCGATTTGCAGATGGCGCTGCTGGAATCGGCTGTCAACAAGGCCAGGCCCGCGATCGCCTTGGTAAATGGCGAGCAGCGTGAACTTGATTTCAGTAATGTTGACACCGGAGACATGGAAGACAGTGCCCGAACGCTTGGCATTGTTCCTTACACGCCCGATCTGGCGCCGGTTGTCGGGCGCCTGGAAGCTGGCGGCGTCGCGGAAAAAAGCGGACTGAAGCCAGACGACAGGATTCTGTCAGTCAATGGACAAGCCATTCAAACCTGGCAGGATTTTTCGAAGCAGGTGAGGGCTTTCCCCGGCAGAGAAATCGAAGTAGCGGTTGAATCCAGCCAGACCCGGCGGTCAATTCGCATGACGCCAGTCCGGGCAAGCGACAAGGGTACCGAGATTGGCCGGGTGGGCGCGGGGCCAAAAGTTGACACGGCGCTGTTTGAAGCCCTGCGAACCGAACAGCGCTATGGACCCGTGGTCGCGCTGGGACAGGCGATGATCAAAACCTGGGACACCACGGTGTTCAGCCTGAAAATGCTGGGGCGCATGGTGATTGGCCAGGTGTCCTGGCGCAATCTGTCCGGCCCGATCTCGATCGCGGATTACGCGGGGCAAACAGCCCAGCAGGGCTGGATGAGTTTTTTGGGGTTTCTTGCCGTCATCAGCATCGGACTGGGCGTCATCAACCTGCTGCCAATTCCCTTACTGGATGGCGGCCATCTAATGTATTATATTTTCGAGGTTTTTCGGGGCAGGCCTGTCTCTGAAAGGGTTCTGGACATCGGCGCGCGCATTGGCATGGCCATGCTGGGAACCCTGATTTTCATGGCTTTGTATAACGACATTCTTCGCGTTCTAACCAGGTGAATACACAAAGAATGAAAAAACGCATCTTAACCACGCTCGTCCTGGCAGCCCTTGTCAGCCCGGCTTACTCCATCGAGCCGTTTGTCATTCGCGACATCCGGGTTGAAGGTCTGCAGCGCACGGAAGCCGGTACGGTCTTCAGTTACCTGCCTGTCAAGGTTGGCGAAACGCTGAATGACGATCGCGCGGCCGCCGCCATCAAGGCCTTGTTCGCCACGGGCTTTTTCAAGGATGTAAAGCTGGAGGCACAGGGTGACGTGCTGATCGTGGCAGTCGAGGAACGGCCGTCCATTTCCAAGCTGACGCTCTCCGGCATGAAGGAATTTTCCGAGGAAGACCTCAAAACCGGTCTCAAGCAAACCGGCCTGGCCGAGGGCAGAGTGTTCGACAAAGGCCAGCTGGATCGCGCGGAGCAGGAACTCAAGCGCCAGTATTTCAATCGGGGACTGTATTCCGTTCAGGTGGTTACAACGGTCACCCCGCTTGAGCGGAACCGGGTCGCGCTTCAGTTTGACGTGGTGGAAGGCGAAGCGGCCAAGATCAGGCAGATCAACCTGGTCGGCAATAAAGCGTTTGCCGAAAAGAAACTGCTCAAGCTGTTCAATTCTTCCACGCCAGGCTGGCTGTCCTGGTATACCAAAGACGATCAGTATTCCAAAACCAAGCTGTCCGGCGATCTGGAAACCCTGCGTTCACATTACCTGAATCAGGGCTACCTTGAGTTCAATATCGATTCCACCCAGGTCTCGATCAGCCCCGACAAGAAGGATATTTATATTACCGTCAACATGACGGAAGGTCCGAAGTACACGGTTTCCGACGTCAAGCTTGCGGGTCAGATGCTGGTGCCGGAACAGGAACTGAAAAAACTGATCATGGTGAAGCCGGGAGAAGTATTTTCCCGCGAGAAATTGACCGAATCCTCCCGCAAGATCAGTGACCGCCTGGGCAATGAGGGCTATGCCTTCGCCAACGTCAATGCCGTGCCGGAGCTCGACAAGGAAAAGCATCAGGTGGCCTTTACCCTGTTTGTCGATCCGGGTCGGCGCGTGTACATCAATCGCGTCAATGTCGCGGGCAACAGCAAGACGCGCGATGAAGTTGTTCGCCGCGAAGTCAGGCAAATGGAAGGCGGCTGGTACAACGCCGAGAAAATCAATCTTTCCCGAGACCGGCTGAACCGCCTTGGCTTCTTCAACGAGGTCAATGTTGAAACACCCGCCGTCCCGGGTGCCACGGATCAAGTGGATGTCAATATCAGCGTGGCGGAAAAGGCGACCGGCAATATTCTGCTGGGCGCGGGCTTCTCTTCATCCGAGGGCCTGGTGCTGTCCGGGTCGGTCAACCAGAGCAACGTGTTCGGCACCGGCAACCGCCTTGCAGTACAGGTCAACAGCGGCAGCGTGAACACGGTTTACTCTCTGTCGTTTACCAATCCGTACTACACGCTGGATGGAGTCAGCCTGGGCTATGACCTGTATCGCCGCGATGTGGATGCCACCTCGCTGGACGGCGTTGGTGAATATGAGTCTTCCTCCACTGGCCTGGGCGCTCGTCTGGGCCTGCCCATCAGCGAGAAGGACAGCATTTACTTTGGTGCGGGCATTGAACAGCTGACTATTGGAACAACCAACAACAGCCCAATTCAGTACAAAAATTTCGTAGACAAGTTCGGCAGCGGAAATGAGGCGACAGTCAACACCTTGCGCCTTGACACCTCGATTGCGCGCGATACGCGTGACAACTTCCTGTTCCCGACCAAGGGTTTGATGCAGCGTGCGGCTGTGGAGTTTGGCGCCCCTCCCGGAGACTTGCAGTATTACAAGCTGTCGCTCCAGCATCAGCAGTATTTCCCCTTGACCAAGGACTTTACCCTCATGATCAATGGTGAAGCAGGGTATGCGGCGGGTATTGGCGGCAAACCCTTGCCTTTCTTCCGCAATTTCTTTACTGGTGGTGTAAGCTCGGTTCGTGGCTTCGAGTCCGGCACTATCGGACCCAAAGATCTGGATACGGTAACCAACGAGGTTGTTACCCTGGGCGGAGATACCAAGCTGGTGGGTAATGTGGAATTGCTGTTCCCCATGCCCGGCATGAAGGACAACTCTGTTCGCCTTTCGACTTTCCTCGATGCCGGTGGCGTGTTTGGCGAGGGTAATGCGCTGTATGGTTCAAATACCTTCAGCTTCGACGACATGCGATTCTCGGCTGGGCTGGGCGTGGCATGGAATTCACCGCTTGGCCCGCTGCGTTTCAGTCTGGCTTATCCGCTCAACAAGAAAGATACGGATAAGACGCAGGTCTTCCAGTTCAACCTGGGTAGTACGTTCTAATACGAAGCAAATGGAGTCCTTCATGAAACACACCCTGTCGGTCATGGTTTTATCTCTCGGCGCGCTAGCCGCAGGGGCTGTTCATGCAGAAAAAATCGGCTTTGTGAATACGGAAAGGCTGTTGCGTGAAGCGCCGCTCTCTGTCAAGGCACAAAAAAAACTGGAGAAGGAATTCTCGCCGCGCGAACAGGAACTCCAGAAAATGGCCAAGCAGGCCAGAGACCTTCAGGCGCAACTCGACAAGGACGGCGTAACCATGTCGGAATCCGAGCGCAAGAACAAGGAACGCGATCTGGCCAACCTCAATCGGGAATTCCAGCGTCAAAGCCGCGAGTTTCGCGAAGACTTGAACTTGCGGCGTAACGAGGAGCTGGGCGCGATCCAGGAAAAAGCGCGCAAAACCATTCTGGAAATCGCCAAAGCTGAAAAATTCGACTTGATCGTCGAGCAGGCTGTTTATTTCAATCCCAAGATCGACATCACCGACCGTGTGATGAAGGAACTGGGCGAGCGATAACATTTTCGTGGCAGGGACATTTGCCCTCTCTGACATCGTAGCCCGTTTTGACGGAGAGCTTGTCGACGATGATGGGGTAAGGATTTCCCGCGTGGCACCCATCGAGCGCGCGGGGCCACATGAAATTTCATTTGTCTCCCAATCAAAATACCTCAAGCAGATCGAGACTACTCAGGCAGGCGCACTGATCCTGCCGCCCGAGGGGAAGGCGCTGACTAAGCGCCCCCGCATCATTACGCCCAACCCGTATTTGTATTTTGCCCGCGTTTCCACGCTGTTCAACCCTCTGCCTCAACCCGCGCCGGGCATTCATCCTTCAGCGGTTGTTGATGAACATGCGGACGTTGCGCCCAGCGCTTCGGTTGGACCGGGTGCGGTCATTGGCAAAGACGCGAAAGTCGGTGCGCGCACAGTCATCGGCCCGAACTGTTCGATCGGCGAAGGCGTGCAAATCGGCGAAGATTGCCTGCTTTATGCAGATGTCTCGGTTTACCACGCGTGTGTCATCGGCAGCCGTGTCATTCTCCACAGTGGCTGCGTCATTGGTTCGGACGGCTTTGGGCTGGCAAATGAAAAAGGTCGTTGGGTGAAAATTCCCCAGACAGGCCGCGTGATACTGGAAGACGACGTGGAAGTCGGTGCGTGCACCACCATCGACCGAGGCGCGCTGGATGACACCGTGATCGAGGAAGGCGTCAAACTCGATAACCTCATCCAGGTGGCGCACAACGTCCGCATTGGGGCGCATACCGCCATCGCGGGTTGCACGGGCATTGCCGGCAGCGCAAAAATCGGCAGGCATTGCATGATCGGCGGCGCGGCGATGATTCACGGTCACATCGAGATTGCCGATGGTGTGCGAATCTCAACCAATACGCTCATAACAAAGTCCTTGAACAAACCTGGAACGTATACATCGGCGCTGCCGTTTTCCGAACATGGGGAATGGCTGAAGAATGCGGTGCACATGCGCAACCTGGACAAGCTTGCCGCGCGCATCAAGGAACTGGAAAAACGGATTGCGGAAATCGAAGGGAAAGATAAATGAAAACCATGGACATACAAGAAATCATGCGGCATCTACCGCATCGTTACCCGTTTTTGCTGGTGGACCGGGTGCTGGAATGCGAGCCTGGCAAGAGCATCGTGGCGCTGAAAAACGTGACCATGAATGAACCACATTTTCCGGGACATTTCCCGCATCATCCGGTGATGCCCGGCGTGTTGATTCTGGAAGCACTCGCCCAGGCGGCAGCTATCCTGTCTTATGTGACAGAGAACAAGGTGCCGGACGAAGACTCGGTGGTGTATTTTGCCGGCATCGACGGTGCGCGTTTCAAGAAGCCTGTCATGCCCGGTGACCAGTTGATCCTGAAAGCCGAGATTCTTCGCAACATGCGCGGTATCTGGAAATATTCCACGCGTGCCGAGGTGAATGGCGAGATTGCCGCCGAGGCTGAAATGATGGCCGCACTCAGGAACATGTGAGATGGCAATACACCCAACTGCCATCATTGAAGCCGGCGCGAAAATCGATGCAAGCGTCGAGATCGGCCCGTATGCAGTGATCGGGCCGCATGTGGAAATCGGCGAAGGCACGACGATCGGCGCGCATGCTGTCATTACCGGCCATACGCGCATTGGCAAGCGCAACCGCATCTTCCAGTTCGTGTCGCTGGGCGAGCAGCCTCAGGACAAGAAATATGCAGGCGAGCCTACCCGGCTGGAGATTGGCGATGACAACACCATCCGTGAGTTCTGCACCTTCAATACTGGCACGGCGCAGGATAAAGGCGTCACCCGTGTTGGCAACCAGAACTGGGTGATGGCGTATGTGCATATCGCACACGATTGCGAGGTTGGGAATCAGACCGTACTTGCCAACAATGCGACGCTGGCAGGCCATGTCGAAATCGGCGATTACGTCATTCTCGGCGGGCTCACTGCGGTGCACCAGTTCTGCAAGATTGGCGCACACGTCATTACCGGCGGCGGCACCATCGTGTTCAAGGACATTCCACCATACGTCATGGCATCCGGCGCGCCGGCCCAGCCGCATGGCTTGAATTCAGAGGGACTCAAGCGGCGCGGGTTTTCCGCCGAGACACTGGCCACGCTCAAGCGCGCTTACAAGACGCTCTATCGCGAAAGCCTGACGCTACAGGAAGCACTTGATAAACTGGACGCTGAAACCGCAGCGGAAGTTGCCCAGTTGACAACGTTTCTGCGCAGGGCCGAGCGCGGCATTATCAGGTGAGTCATACCGTTGGCTTGATTGCTGGCGAAGCCTCCGGCGATCTTCTGGGCGCCGAGCTGATCGAAGCGCTCAAGTCTCGAAAACCCGATCTCGGGTTCGAAGGCATTGCCGGACCCAAAATGATTGCTGCAGGCGCGGAGGCGCTAGCGTCCAGTGAACGCTTGTCGGTCAATGGCTATGTCGAAGTGCTGCGTCATTTGCCCGGCCTGCTCAAATTAAGGCGCGATGTTGTCAGACATTTTCTGAAAAATCATCCCAAGGTATTTGTCGGTATCGACGCGCCGGATTTCAACTTCGGCGTCGAAGAGCGGCTGAAAAACGCAGGCATTCCCACTGTGCATTTTGTCAGCCCCTCGATCTGGGCCTGGCGCGGGGAGCGCATCCACCGCATCAAGAAGGCGGTGTCGCACATGCTGGTGGTGTTCCCCTTCGAGGCGGAAATCTACGAGAAGGCTGGCATCCCCGTCACCTACGTCGGCCACCCGCTGGCCGACCACCTGCCGCTGGAGCCGGATGTTGGCGCAGCGCGCGCGCAACTAGGGCTGGATTCATCCGGGCCGATTGTTGCGCTGTTGCCTGGGTCGCGTCAGGGTGAAGTTAAACGCCTCGCCCCCATCCTGTTGCAGGCAGCAAAAATCATTTTGCAGGCCAAGCCATCGACACGTTTCGTCATGCCTGCCGCAACCGATACCCTGAAATCGGTTTTGAATGACATGGCGCAGGCTTCATCCCTGCCTGTTCAGGTACTGGACGGTCACTCCCACGAAGCCATGACCGCGTCGGATGTGGTGGTGCTGGCCTCCGGCACCGCCACGCTCGAAGCCGCGCTGCTGAAAAAGCCCATGGTCATTACCTATCGCGTGCCCACCATTACCTACTGGCTGGCAAAGGGCAAACTTTATCTGCCCTGGGTTGGACTGCCGAACATTCTGCTCAAACATTTCGTCGTGCCCGAGCTGCTACAGGAAAACGCCACGCCGGAAAAGATTGCGCAGGCAACACTGGACTGGCTCGATTCGCCAGAGAAATGTGCGGAGCTCGCTGCTGAATTTCACCGCTTGCATGAAACCCTGCGCTGCAATGCCAGCGAACGCATAGCCGAGGCGCTTGAGCCGTATCTGGCTTGATGGGGTCCCGGGCGAAATCCCCCGGCGCTTCGCGCCACCCCCTTTATCAAGGGGGTAACAAAGCAAGCCCCCCTTGATAAAGGGGGGTTGGGGGGATTTATCCTAATCCGCCTCCCGCTCAACCGAACAGCAAAGCGAATTGGCTTCCGCGGCTTCCAGCAAAATCTGCCCCGTCACAGGATTCGGCCGAAAGGTCGTGCAGCCCTTCAGCCCTTTTTCAAACGCATACTCATACAGGGACTGGAAATCGGCAAACGGATAATCCGCCGGCACGTTGATGGTTTTTGAAATTGCGTTGTCCACCCACGGCTGCAAGGCAGCCTGAATGTCCAGGTGTTTAAAGGGAGAAATTTCCCCGGCTGTCACGAAGGCATCCGGCAGCGGCGCATCGTGCCCATGCAGTTTCCTGAACTGCACGTAGGCATGATCCGTCACCGGGTATTCCTTAGGCGTGCCGTCTGCCTCGAAGATCCTGCGCCGGTAGTCGTACTGGAACACCGGTTCCAGTCCGCTGGAGACATTGTTGGCCAGCAGGCTGATCGTGCCGGTGGGTGCGATCGCGGTCAGATGGGAATTGCGGATGCCATGCTTGAGAATGCCGCTGCGGATATCTTCCGGCAGATGTCGGATGAAAGCGCCCTCGGTATGTTTGTTCCTGTCGAAAACCGGGAAGGAAGTTTTTTCCCGGGCAAGTTCGATGGAAGTGCGGTAAGCCGCTTCGCAAATCCTTTGCATGATGCCGGAGGCCGTCTGCAAGGCCGCATCGCTGTCATAACGGATGCCTAGCATGATCAGTGCATCACCCAGCCCGGTCAGGCCCAGTCCCAGCCGCCGCGTGGCATGCACCGCACTGGCCTGCTTTTCGAGAGGGAAGCGTGAAGCGTCGCAGACGTTGTCCATTATGCGCACGGCCACCGGCACGGTGTTTTCCAGCGCGGCAAAATCAAATGATGCAGATGGCGAGAAGGCATCTCGCACGAAGCGCGTCAAATTGATTGAACCCAGGTTGCAGGCGCCGTAATGCGGCAGCGGAATCTCGCCGCAGGGGTTGGTGGCCGCCAGATTTTCCGCATACCAGAGCGTGTTCTGCGCATTGATGTGGTCGATGAACAATACCCCCGGCTCGGCGTAGTCATACGTCGCCTGCATGATTTCCTGCCACAGGTCGCGGGCGTTAAAGGTCTGGTAAACAATCGAGCCGGGTTCATTCGCGGGCGGAAAGGCCAGCGGCCATTCGCCGTCTTCCTTCACGGCCTGCATGAAAGCATCCGTCACCAATACGGAAAGGTTGAAATGCCGTAGCCTGGCCGGGTCGCGCTTGGCGCGGATAAAGTCGAGCACATCCGGATGGTCGCAGCGCAACGTCGCCATCATTGCGCCACGCCGCGCACCGGTGGAAAGTATCGTCGCGCACATCGCGTCCCAGATGTGCATGAAGGACACCGGGCCGGACGCGGTGACCCCGACACCCTGCGCGGGTGACCCGGAAGGCCGCAGCGTCGAAAAGTCGTAGCCCACACCGCCGCCCTGCTGCATGGTCAGCGCGCCTTCCTTCAATGCCTCGAAAATTCCGTCCATCGAATCCTCGATGCGGCCCATCACGAAACAGTTGAATAGCGTTACGCGGTGGCCGGTGCCCGCGCCTGCCAGGATGCGACCGCCCGGAAGAAATTTGAAATCCTCCAGCGCAGAATAAAAACGCGCTTCCCAGGCTTCCCGGTCGTGCGGCTCCACGCTGGCCAGTGCGCGTGCCACCCGGCGCCAGGTATCTTCAATACAAGTATCATCCGCTCCATCTTCCCTGCGGAAGCGGTACTTGCTGTCCCATATGTGGCGGGAAATGCCGGTCAGATCAACTTGACTGCTCATGTATTCAGCATATTCCATTTACGTATAAGATGCATGGCAAAGGCCTTGAGCGGCCATCTGGAAAATCCCCCGGCGCTCCGCGTCACCCCCTTTATAGCTTCGGCCGCTTCGCTTAACCTTCGCTTTGCTCAGGTTAGCCTGCACTGAAGCTGGCGCTTTCAAGGGGGTAGAGTTGAGCCCCCCTTGTCAAAGGGGGGTTGGGGGGATTTGCCAAGGGTCATGCGGGCATATACAGAACAATCAGGGAGACAGGATGCAACTCATCCTAGGCAGTACAAATATCGTCTGTGGTGTCGACGAAGCCGGACGCGGCCCATTGGCCGGGCCGGTGTATGCCGCCGCTGTCATCCTCGATCCGGCCAAACCGATTGCCGGGTTGAACGATTCCAAGAAACTCACTGAAAAAGCCCGCGACCGCCTGGCCTTCATCATCAAGGCCGAAGCGCTTGCCTGGCATATCGCATCTGCCACAGTGGAGGAAATCGATCGGCTCAACATCCTGCAGGCCACCATGCTCGCCATGACCCGCGCAGTGGAAGGTTTGAAAATTCAACCGGAAGAAGTACTGGTGGATGGCAACCGCTGTCCGGACTGGGGCTATGTTTCAAAAGCCATCATCGAAGGCGACGCCAGGGTCGCCGAAATCTCCGCCGCCTCCATCCTCGCCAAAACCGCGCGCGATGCCGTCATGGTCGAACTGCATGGCCGCTACCCGCAATACAACTTCGCCGGGCACAAAGGCTACGGCACGGCCGCGCATCTCAAGGCCATCAAGCAGCATGGCCCGTGTCCCGAGCATCGCAGAAGTTTTGCACCGGTCAGGGAGATGCTGGCGCAGGGGGTGTTGTTCTAATTTTGGTTAATGGGCCTGGTAAACGATATGGAGTGAGCATGGAAATTAACCTCGTGCAACTTGCAATGATGCAATGGGAAGCCGGAAATCTTCTTTCAGCTGAAGAACTGCTACTGAAAGCTGCTGAGGCTGGTATTGGTCATGCTGCTCACAATCTTGGCACTTTGTACGCTATAGGTGGGCCAGGAGTTGAAGCTGATTTAGCCAAGAGTCGCTATTGGTATGAGAAGGCTCTAGCGTCCGGTTTCGAGGAAACCGTAGCAAGCAATCCAACATGGTTTAAGAAGTAACAATCAGGCTGGTTTTCAACTCTAGCTTTGATGAGAAATCAAAGTCTCAAACTCGCCGGTTAGTTGCATGACACTTGCAGCCTCCCGATCAGGCGTCATCAGCACCCGCCGCTCCCGGCAATGCCGTATCAATTCAGCATAGAAATCCGGATCGGTTTCTGCTTTTATTAGGGATTGCGCCAGCCGGTGTTCGACACCAACCGGGTAATAGCCGGGATAAGTATCGCCCAGCATGCCGATGTTGCCGGGGATGTCGGAGGCGATGACGGGCACGTCGGCGGCGAGTGCTTCGCAGATGACGTTGGCGCCGCCTTCCATGAGGGAGCTGATGATCATCAAATGCGCGCGTGAGAGCCGGACCATGACATCCTCGTGGGGGATTTCGTCTTGCCAGTGCCAGCGGGGGATCTTTGATTCAAGTTCCCTGGCTTTTGCTTCCATGTCGGAAGAAAGCGCGCGGCCGAGATGGGTGATGCGGATGCGCGATTGTTCCGGCAGGAGGGCGGCTGCAAGCACGGGGCGGAAAGGGTCTTTTTCTTCGCGCAGGTGGCCGATGACGAGCACTTCGAATGTGTCCCTGGATTTTGGCTGCGGGGGAATGTCGGGCGCGGACTGGTAGATGACGCGGGTCTTTTGGGCCAGCTCGGGTGCTAGTTCTTCCAAGCCCTTATCCTGCAATACCACCAGCCGGTGCGCCAGTTTTAATGACATCTTGGCATCGGCATCGTGACGAATGTCGCGGTAGAGATCGGTGCCGGTCAGCACGACGATGAGGGGCTTGTCGGGATGCTTAGCGGCAAAGGCATGGATGCTGGCTGCGCTGCGGCGAGCATGCAGGGCGATCATCAAGTCGGCGGGCTCATTGTTCCAAACCGTTGCAACGTCAACCTGATGACCTGCCTCGCGAAGAAATGCCGTCCAGCGCGCGGCAGTGTGCCAGTTGCCACTTTTGCTCTCGGCGCCATAGGGCGTAATCAGGACAATATGCATTTTGTTATCTTGGCACAAACCGCGAAAATGGGAACATGCAAGACCTGATAACCTCCCGCGACAATCCCATTTTCAAACGGCTGAAGAAGCTGGCCGAGTCTTCGCGCGAGCGACGCGAGGCGCGCATGACGCTGCTGGATGGCGAGCATTTGATCGAGTCTTGCGTCGATGCGGGCGGCAGGCCACATACGCTTCTCCATACAGTTTCGTGCGCAGCAGAAATCTGGCAACCGCTGGCGGCCCGTTGCGAAGGCGCGAAAGTGGTAGCCATTGCAGACAGCCTGTTTGCCGAGCTGTCGCCGGTCGAGTCGCCGACTGGCGTGCTGGCTGAAACAGCATGGCTTGAAGCCGGGATTCAGAAAGATGCTACACCACTGGTGCTGTTGCTGGAGGACATCCAGGACCCGGGCAATCTCGGCAGTCTGTTGCGAAGCGCGGCGGCGGCGGGCGCATCACTTGCAGTATTGTCCAAAGGCTGCGCGGATGCCTGGTCGCCCAAGGCGCTGCGGGGCGGGCAGGGCGCGCAATTTGTGCTGCCCATGCTGCTGCGCGCCGATCTGGTTGAATGGATACAATCGGCCGACATGCCGGTCTGGGCGCTGGTGTTGGGCGGCGACATAAGCCTGTTCGGACTTGATCTGAAATCGCCAGTGGGCATTCTCTTTGGCAACGAGGGCGCGGGATTGTCTGCAGAGGTGTCGAAGATTGCTACAGGCAGGGTGGCGATTCCCATGCCGGGCAGGGTGGAATCGCTCAATGCCGCGGCGTCGGCGGCGATTGCGCTGTTTGAGGCGGTGAGGCAGCGGAGAGTTGAGAGCCGAGAGTAGAGAGTGGGCTTACTGGGTATGCACGATGAGCGCCGCAATCTCCTCGACCGACCGTCGCGTTGAATCGATCAGCGGAACGCTGCTCATGGCCAGCAGTTTCTCCGCAGCCTGGATTTCACTGCGGCAGTTGTCCAGGCTGGCGTAGCGGCTGTTGGGCAGCCGGGCTTGGCGGATTTGCGACAAACGTTCGGCGCTAAGCGTCAGTCCGCGCAATTTATCTCTGTAGTCGAGCAGAACCTTGGGCAGTGAGGATGCGCCCAGATCATCAGGCGTCAGTGGGTAGTTGGCGGCCTTCTTGCCATATTGCAAGGCGAGGTAAAGCGACACCGGGGTCTTGCCGGCACGGGAAACCCCTACCAGGATCAGGTCGGCTTCACCCAGTCTTTCCGAATTCAGCCCATCGTCGACGGCCAGCGCGAAATTCACGGCATCGATGCGGGTGTCGTAAGTGTTGCTCATTCCATGGGTTTCGCCTGCGGTGGCGGCTGGCGTAATGCCAAGGAAGGCAGACATGGGTGCACTGAACGCATCGAACACATCGAATACGGGCGCGTCACATTCCCGAATTACACTCCGAATGGTCTGATCGGTAATGGTGGAAATAACCATCGCGGGCCCGGTTTCGCCAATGCGCTTTATCAGTCCCCGGGCCTTTTCCGGCGTATCGATGAAGGGCACCGTTAGCGTTTTGCATTCAAGCCCTCTAAACTGTGAAAGCAGGCTTTTGCCGACCGCCGCGGCGGTCACGCCTGTGTGATCCGATACGAAAAATACTGTCAGTTCTTTCACGAGAAATGCCCATGACCATGCATGAACCCGACTATATCGCGCCGCTGGAAACCTTGTCGATGCAGGATGTGCCAAAAGTGGGTGGCAAGAACGCCTCGCTGGGCGAGATGATCGGTGCGCTGTCCGGACTGGGCGTGAAAGTGCCCGGCGGTTTCGCTACCACGGCCAAGGCCTTTTGGGACACGCTGGACCACAACAAACTGCGCGAGAAAATCAACGCGCGGCTGGCTGGGCTGAACATTAACGACGTTGCCGCGCTGCAGGCGGCAGGGCATGACATCCGCAACTGGGTGGAAGCGGCAACGTTGCCCGCTGCGCTGGAACAGGGCATACGCACAGCCTACGATGCCATGGGCGGAAATGTCTCGGTGGCGGTGCGATCATCAGCCACGGCTGAAGACCTGCCGGATGCTTCGTTCGCGGGCCAGCAGGAAACCTATCTCAACGTGCGCGGGGCAGATGCGGTGGTGGCGCATGTCAAGAAGGTATTTGCTTCGCTCTACAACGATCGGGCCATCGCCTACCGGGTGCATCATGGTTTTGAACACGCGCAGGTTGCATTGTCAGCCGGTATCCAGCGCATGGTGCGGTCCGATTTGGCAGCGGCCGGTGTGATCTTCACGCTGGATACGGAGTCCGGTTTCCGTGATGTTGTGTTTGTCACATCGAGCCACGGCCTTGGCGAGATGGTGGTGCAGGGCGCGGTGAATCCGGACGAATTCTATGTGCACAAGCCCACCCGGGCGCTGATTTCAAAAACCCTTGGCAGCAAGGACATCAAGCTGGTGTACGGCACCGAAGGTACAAAAAGGGCAGGCACAGTGCAGGTCGACACGCCTGAAGCCGACCGTCTGCGTTTCTCGATTACCGATGTGGACGTGTTGGCGCTGGCCGGAATGGCCATGACCATCGAGCAGCACTACAAGCGCCCCATGGATATTGAGTGGGCCAAGGATGGCGAAACCGGCGAACTGTTCATCGTGCAGGCGCGGCCCGAGACCGTGAAGGCGCGTGCGACCGGCTTGCAAGAGAAATACACCCTCAAGGGAACCAGTGAAGTCAGAGTGACCGGCCGCGCCATCGGCCAGAAAATCGGTGCGGGCCGCGTCTGTGTGGTGGGCAGCCCCAGGGAAATGGAACGCGTGCAGCCCGGCGATGTGCTGGTGGCCGACATGACCGACCCGGACTGGGAGCCGGTGATGAAGCGTTCCGCCGCCATCATCACCAATCGTGGGGGACGCACCTGCCATGCGGCGATTGTCGCGCGCGAGTTGGGCATACCTGCGGTAGTGGGGTCGGGCAATGCCACGGATGTACTGAAGGCGGGCGAGGAGGTTACGGTGTCATGCGCCGAGGGTGAAACCGGCAAGGCGTATGCGGGCATACTCGATTTTATCTGCGAACGGGAAGAAGATGCCGCGCTGCCCGACCTGCCAGTCAAGATCATGATGAATGTGGCCAATCCCGAGCGTGCGTTTGAATTCACGCAGATTCCCAATCACGGCATCGGACTGGCGCGCATCGAGTTCATCATCAACAACCAGATCAGCATTCATCCGCTGGCCGCGCTGGCTTATCCCGATGTGCCCGATCACATCCGCAAGGCAATCGATGCCAAAGCCGCCGGTTATGCCGATCCGGTTTCCTTCTATGTCGACAAGCTCGCCGAAGGCGTTGCCACGCTGGCCGCCTCCTTCTGGCCCAAGCCGGTCATCGTGCGCATGTCGGATTTCAAGTCCAACGAATATGCCCATTTGCAGGGAGGCAAGGGTTTCGAGCCGGAAGAGGAAAACCCCATGATCGGTTTCCGCGGCGCATCGCGTTATGTCTCCGAAGTGTTCCGCCCTGCGTTCGAGCTCGAATGCCGCGCGCTGAAGAAAGTGCGCAATGAGATGGGGCTGACCAATGTGGAAATCATGATCCCCTTCGTGCGCACCCTGGAAGAAGCGCAGGGCGTGGTTGATCTGCTGGCGAAGAATGGCATCAAGCGCGGGCAGGATGGCCTTCGCCTCATCATGATGTGCGAGATTCCCTCCAATGTTTTATTGGCAGAGGAATTCCTGAAGCTGTTCGACGGCTTCTCCATCGGCAGCAACGACCTGACGCAACTGACATTGGGCGTGGACCGCGATTCCGCGCTGGTGGCAGGCAGCTTCGACGAGCGCAACCCGGCGGTCAAACGGCTTTTGAGTGAAGTAATTGCCATTTGCAAACAGCAGGGCAAATACATCGGCATCTGCGGCCAGGGGCCGAGTGATCACCCCGATTTTGCCGAGTGGCTGGTTGGACAGGGGATAGAGTCGATATCGCTGAATCCGGATACGGTGGTGGCGACGTGGAGGGGGCTGGCAAGGGGTGTTTAGCCGCCTGTCGAGAAGGGTAATATCGGCGGTTGGGTCTGAAACCGGTTTGAGTGTAGAATTCAGCATTACCTGCTCCGCTTACGCAGATGACCAAGTTTGTATTCGTTACTGGCGGTGTTGTGTCTTCTCTTGGAAAAGGCATCGCCTCCGCATCTCTTGCTGCGATTCTCGAATCCCGCGGCCTCAAAGTCACCCTCCTGAAACTGGACCCCTACATCAATGTCGATCCCGGCACGATGAGCCCGTTCCAGCATGGCGAGGTGTTCGTCACGGAAGACGGCGCGGAAACCGATCTGGACCTGGGCCATTACGAGCGCTTTTCCAGCGCCAAGATGGGCAAGCGCAACAATTTCACCACCGGCCAGATTTACAAGACGGTGATCGACCGTGAACGACGCGGGGATTATCTGGGCGGCACGGTACAGGTCATTCCGCACATCACCGACGAAATCAAGTTGCACATCCGCAAGGGCGCGGGCGATGCGGACGTGGCGCTGGTGGAGATTGGCGGCACGGTGGGCGACATCGAATCGCTGCCTTTCCTGGAAGCCATCCGCCAGATGGGCATCGAGGATGGCCGCGACAAGACCTGCTTCATCCATCTGACCCTGCTGCCTTACATTCCGACCGCAGGCGAACTCAAGACCAAACCAACCCAGCACAGCGTGAAGGAATTACGCGAAATCGGTATCCAGCCGGACATTCTGTTGTGCCGGGCCGACCGCGAAATACCCAAGGACGAACGCCGCAAAATCGCGCTGTTCACCAACGTGCAGCCCGAGGCGGTGATCCAGGTGCTGGATTCGGATTCGATCTACAAGATCCCCGCCATGCTGCACGACCAGATGCTGGATGAAATTGTCTGCCACAAGCTGGGCATTTTGGCGCGTGCAGCGGATTTGTCGGTGTGGAAAAATCTGGTGAATGCGCTGGAGCACCCCGAACGCGAAGTCAACATCGCATTTGTCGGCAAGTACGTAGACCTGACCGAATCCTACAAGTCGCTGTCCGAGGCCATGGTGCATGCGGGCATTCATACACACAGCAAGGTCAACATCCAGTACATCGATTCGGAGAGCATCGAGACGAACGGTGTTGACTGCCTGAAGGACAAGGACGCGATTCTGGTGCCGGGCGGATTTGGCAAACGCGGCGTCGAAGGCAAAATCGCCGCCATCCGTTATGCGCGCGAGAACAAGGTTCCATATCTTGGCATTTGCCTTGGCATGCAACTGGCCGTGGTGGAATATGCTCGCGACGTGGCCGGCATGTCCGATGCACATTCAACCGAATTCGAGCCCAATACCACGCACCCGGTCATTGGACTGATTACGGAATGGCTGGATCGCGAGGGTCATGTCGAGAAACGCAGCGAGCAGTCCGATCTGGGCGGCACCATGCGCCTGGGCGGGCAGGTGTGCAACTTGAAAGAGGGATCTCTGGCGCGGCAGGTTTATGGCCAGCCGGAAATCATGGAACGCCATCGTCACCGCTACGAAGTCAACAACACCTTGCTGGCAAAGTTGGAAGAAAAAGGCCTGGTAGTCGCGGGACGCGCTCCTGGTACTGATTTGTGCGAAATGGTCGAACTGGCCCATGACGTGCATCCATGGTTTGTAGGCTGTCAGTTCCACCCCGAGTTCACCAGCAATCCACGCAACGGCCATCCGCTGTTCAAGGCGTTTGTCCTCGCGGCTATTGCCCGGCAGTCTGAGAAAGACAAGGAGGCAGCATGAAACTCTGTCATTTTGAAGCAGGGCTCGACAAACCGTTATTCCTGATCGCCGGTCCCTGTGTTATCGAATCCGAACAGCTCGCCATGGATACCGCCGGCGCATTGAAGGAAATATGCGCGGCGCTGGGCGTGCCGTTCATTTATAAATCCTCTTTCGACAAGGCCAACCGATCTTCAGCCAAATCTTTCCGTGGTTTGGGGATGGAAGAGGGCCTGCGCATCCTGTCCGAAGTGAAGAAAAAAATGGGCGTGCCGGTGATCACCGATGTGCATGAAGACACGCCCATGGACGAAGTGGCGGCGGTGGTGGATGTGCTGCAAACCCCCGCTTTCCTGTGTCGCCAGACCAACTTCATCCAGAGCGTTGCCCGCACGGGCAAGCCGGTCAACATCAAGAAAGGCCAGTTTCTCGCGCCCTGGGACATGAAGAACGTGGTGGACAAGGCAAAGGCCACCGGCAACGAGCAGATCATGGTGTGCGAGCGTGGTGTAAGTTTTGGTTACAACACACTGGTATCCGACATGCGCGGCCTGGCAATCATGCGCGAGACAGGCTGCCCGGTAGTGTTCGACGCCACTCACTCGGTACAGCAGCCGGGTGGCATGGGGGAAAAATCTGGTGGACAGCGCGAGTTTGTGCCCGTGCTGGCGCGTGCGGCGGTGGCTGTGGGTATCTCCGGGCTGTTCGCGGAAACCCATCCCAACCCGGAATGCGCGCTGTCCGATGGTCCCAATGCATGGCCGTTGCCGTTGATGAAAGAGCTGCTGGAAACATTGAAGGAAATTGACGCGCTGGTGAAACAGCGCGGGTTTGCAGAAAACAAAGTGATGAAACCCTGACCGCGAATATGCGGCAACAAGAAGATAGATAGGAAGCCAAATTGAGTGCGATAGTTGATGTAGTTGGACGTGAAATTCTTGATTCCCGTGGCAACCCCACTGTGGAGGCGGATGTGTTACTGGAATCCGGCGTGATGGGCCGCGCTGCCGTGCCGAGCGGCGCGTCCACCGGGAGCCGTGAGGCCATTGAACTGCGCGATGGCGACAAGTCGCGCTACCTGGGCAAAGGTGTGCTGAAAGCAGTCGAGCACGTCAACACCGAAATCTGCGAAGCCCTGCTCGGCCTGGATGCGGAAGACCAGGCGTTCATCGACAAAACCATGATCGATCTGGATGGCACCGAGAACAAATCCCGTCTGGGCGCCAACGCCATGCTGGCGGTTTCCATGGCGACCGCGCGCGCGGCGGCGGAACAGTCCGGTTTGCCTTTGTATCGCTATCTGGGCGGTGCAGGGCCGATGGCGCTGCCGGTGCCGATGATGAATATCATCAATGGCGGCGCGCATGCCAACAACAGCATCGACATGCAGGAATTCATGATCATTCCGGTTGGTGCAAAGTCATTCCGTGAAGCCCTGCGTTACGGTGCGGAAGTTTTTCATACCCTGAAGAAGCTGCTGGATGGCAAAGGCATGACGACGACGGTTGGGGATGAAGGTGGCTTCGCCCCCAACCTTGAATCCAACGAAGTCGCACTCAAGCTGATCGTGGAAGCCATCGAGAAAGCCGGCTTCATGCCCGGCGCGGATATCGCCATTGGCGTGGACTGCGCCTCCAGCGAGTTCTACAAGGATGGCCTTTATCACATCGAGGCCGAAGGCCTTAAGTTGACCTCGGCGCAGTTTGCCGATTACCTCGCCGCCTGGTGCGACAAGTATCCCATCGTTAGCATCGAGGATGGCATGGCCGAAAACGACTGGGACGGCTGGGCTGGGCTGACAGCAAAACTGGCGAAAAACATCCAGTTGGTGGGCGATGACCTGTTCGTGACCAACGCGAAAATTCTGCGCGAGGGCATCCAGAAAAACATCGCCAACTCGATCCTCATAAAGGTCAACCAGATTGGCACGCTGAGCGAGACATTCGAGGCGATTGAAACCGCCAAACGAGCGGGATATACCTCGGTGATTTCACATCGCTCCGGTGAAACCGAGGACAGCACCATTGCCGACCTCGCTGTGGCAACCAATGCATTGCAGATCAAGACCGGCTCGCTGTCGCGCTCGGATCGCATGGCAAAATACAATCAGTTGCTACGCATTGAAGAAGAGTTGGGCAGCATGGCGAGCTATCCCGGCCGCGATGCTTTTTACCAGATTCGATAGGTATCCATGCGCTGGCTGACGCCACTGCTTGTCATCCTGATTGTGCTGCTGCAATATCCGTTGTGGCTAGGCGAAGGCGGCTGGTTCAAGGTCTGGAGACATGGTGGAGAAGTCAGGGAACAGCAGGCATTGAATGACCAGTTACGCATCCGGAACGAAACGCTTGCCGCGGAAGTGCTGGACTTGAAACAGGCGCGGGACGCGATTGAGGAACGGGCGCGCAGCGAGCTGGGCATGATCCGGCCCGATGAATTGTTTTTAAGAGTAGTGCCCGGAGTGGCGGGGAATGAGCCGATAAAACATGAATGAGCTACAAGTTGCACTTGTCGTGATTGGCGTTGTCGCGGTTTTGGGAATCCTGATTTACAACCGCGTCCAAGAACGCAAATTCCACCGCCAGGCAGAAGCGGGCTTTTCAAAGCCACGGCGCGATGCCTTGATGGATGAGGATCTCTCCATTGTGCATCCGCGCCGTGTAGAGCCCGAGTTGCGCGAACCTGTATTCGATGCCGCAGGCAGCGCGGCTCCGGAACATACCGGTAATCAGGAACCGTATTTTGGTGATGCCATGGAGGCGCAAGAAGTCGATCGCCTGGCCGATGAAGTCATGGTTGCGGAGCCTGATGTGAAGCCCATGGCGCAAGTGGCGGAGTCCTCTGTGCCACAAGCGACGGCAACACCTTCGCCCTTGCAATCGCCGGTCAATCCGACGCGGCCTCGCAGCCCGCTCCACGCGATTCCTGATCCTGTCACCCGTCCCGCGCCCATCGTATCCGCGCCGCATGATGATCTGATTGAATTCCAGATAAGCATCAAGAGCGAGGGAATCCTGGCAGGGGTGTTCAGCGATGCGATCAATCGCTCCCGTGCTTTTTCGAAACCAGTGCGCTGGATGGGCTTGCCCCTAGGCAGCCAGAGCTGGGAAGCGCTGTTGCCGTGGAGCGAAAAGCACTATCAGGAAGTACGGGTATCCATGCAACTGGCGGATCGCAATGGCGCGGCCAACGAGGAAACCCTGACGTCACTGTGCAATCTGGTGAGTGAAACCGTATCGCCGCATGGACTCAAGGCCCAGTGCGACGACCTGAATGAGAGCCTGGAGCGCGCCCGTTCGCTGGATATGTTTTGTGTGGACGTGGACGTGCTGATCGGCCTGAACGTGGTGGCTAGAGGGGAAGAAACACTGCCCATGTCCAAGGTCAGACTGGAAGCCGGCAACGCAGGCATGGCGCTGGCGGCGGATGGAACATTCCAGCTCCTCGACAGCCGGGGTGAAGTACTCTATTCACTGTGCAATCACGAATCCACGCCGTTCTCGACGGATGGACTGGATACGCTCGAGACACACGGCATCACCTTGCTGTTTGATGTGCCGCGTGTACCGGATGGCATCAAGAGCTTCAATAACATGGTGGCGCTTGGCCGCAAGCTGGCGCACGAAGTGGGCGGCATGCTGGTTGACGACAACCTGCGTCCCCTGACCGATACCGGCATCGAGAAGATTCGCGCCCAGCTCACGCAAATTTACAACAAGATGGAATCCCGCGGTATTCCCGCGGGCGGACGACTGGCGCTCAAGCTGTTTTCCTGATCCTGAATGTCTTCGCCGGCTGCCATCGCTGAACGCGCGCAAAAGCTTCGCGAGCAGATCAACTACCACAACTACCGCTACTACGTTCTCGACAATCCCGAGATTCCCGATGCCGAGTTCGATCGGCTTTTCAGGGAATTGCAGGCGCTGGAAGCCGAGCATCCAGAAATCATTACGTCGGATTCTCCAACGCAGCGTGTTGGCGGACAGCCGCTGGAAGGCTTTGCCCAAGTGCGACATCGCGTTCCGATGCTTTCGATTCGCACCGAGACCGACATCGAGTCCAGCGGTGCGTACAACTTTGATGCGCGCATCCGTCGTGAGCTGAAACTCAAGGAGGGTGATCCGCCCATCGAATATGCCTGCGAGCTCAAATTCGACGGCCTGGCAATCAGCCTGCGTTATGAACATGGCGTGCTTGTTCAGGCGGCAACACGTGGCGATGGGGAAACCGGCGAAGACGTCACGCAAAATATACGCACCATCCATAGCATTCCCTTGCGCCTGAAAAGCGATGCACCGCCAGCGGTACTGGAAGTGCGCGGCGAAGCCTACATGAGCCGCCCGGATTTTGAACGATACAACGAGAAACAGCGCGAAAGCGGTGGAACGCCATTGGTAAATCCTCGCAACGGTGCAGCCGGCAGCATCCGCCAGCTAGATCCCTCGATGGCCGCGCAGCGCCCGCTTTCGTTTTTTGCCTATGGCCTGGGAGAGACTACCGGCTGGGCGAATCCGGCAAGCCATGCCGCCATGCTGGATGCGCTGTCTGGTCTGGGACTGCCAGTCAGCCACGAACGGGCAGTAGTACAAGGCCCGCAGGGTCTGGTGCACTTTCATGATGACATCGGCACGCGGCGGGATAGCCTGCCATTCGATATCGATGGCGTGGTCTACAAGGTCAACAGCCTGGAATTGCAGGCGCGGCTTGGATTCGTTTCGCGGGAACCGCGCTGGGCGGTCGCGCACAAGTTTCCGGCGCAGGAAGAGCTTACCGTGGTTGAGGCCATCGAGGTACAGGTGGGAAGGACCGGTGCGCTGACACCCGTCGCCAGGCTCAAGCCGGTGTTTGTTGGCGGGGTGACGGTATCGAATGCCACGCTGCACAATCAGGATGAAATCGACCGGCTGGATGTTCGCGAGTGTGATACTGTCATCGTGCGTCGTGCAGGCGATGTCATTCCAGAGGTGGTGTCGGTCATCAAGGATAGGCGGCTTCATTCCGATGCGCCGCGTTTCGAGATACTCAAGCGTTATCCCGTTTGCCCCGTATGCGGCTCGCATGTTGCCCGGCAAGAGGGTGAAGCTGCCATTCGATGCACCGGTGGGCTGTATTGCCCGGCCCAGCGCAAGCAGGCGCTGCTGCATTTTGCGTCCCGGCGCGCCATGGATATCGAGGGGTTGGGCGAAAAGCTGGTCGATCAACTGGTCGATACCGGCATCGTCAGAACCCCTGCTGACCTGTATAAACTGGGTATCGCCAAGGTGGCCAGCCTGGATCGCATGGCGGAAAAGTCCGCATCCAATCTGCTGGCGGCCATCGAGAAAAGCAAGCACACAACGCTGGCACGCTTTATTTTCGCGCTGGGCATCCGTAATGTTGGTGAGGCAACGGCAAGGGACCTCGCGGCGCATTTTGGCAATCTCGATGCATTGATTAGCGCAGATGAAACTGCTTTTGTTGAGGTGCCTGATGTAGGTCCAATCGTTGCGCAAAGCATCGCGCAATTCTTTGCTGAGCCCCACAACCGTGAAGTGGTCGAGCAGCTCAGGGCGGCCGGGGTGAGCTGGCAGGACGCCGTGCCACGTCGCAAAACACTTGGCGCACTGGCAGGCAAGACCTTTGTTCTGACGGGTACGCTACCAACCATGAGCCGCGACGAGGCGAAGGAAATAATCGAAGCAGCAGGCGGCAAGGTGGCAGGTTCGGTATCGAAGAAAACCGATTACGTGGTGGCAGGTGCCGAGGCAGGCAACAAGTTAAGCAAAGCGCAAGAATTGGGCGTTACCATTCTGGACGAGGATGCCCTGCTGCTGCTGCTGAGACCGGAAGCGCAGGGTAGATTGGACTTTTAAACCCGGAAACTAATACACAGAGGAAACAGAGGTAACAGAGGAAAATCTGGAATCAATTTTTCTCACTGTTGCCTCTGTGTGAATAGGTTTTTTAACGAGAAAGAATCATGCAAAAAGTACGTAAAGCAGTATTCCCCGTTGCTGGCCTTGGAACGAGATTTTTGCCGGCCACCAAGGCCAGTCCCAAGGAAATGCTGCCCATCGTCGACAAGCCGCTGATTCAGTACGCTGTCGAAGAGGCTCTGGAAGCCGGCATTACCGACATCATCTTCATCAGCAGCCGCACCAAGCGAACGGTGGAGGACCATTTCGACAAGGCCTACGAACTTGAAACCGAACTGGCGGGCCGCGGCAAGGACAAGGTGCTGGAGTTGGTGCAGTCCATTCGCCCGGCTGGCGTCAACTTCATATACATCCGGCAGGCAGAGGCGCTGGGTCTGGGCCATGCCGTGCTGTGCGCCAAGCCGGTGGTGGGCAATGAACCCTTCGCGGTGATTCTGGCGGATGACCTGATCGACGCCAGGCCCGCCGTCATGCGGCAGATGGCTGACCAGTACAACTATTATCAGTGTTCCATCCTGGGTGTGCAGCAGGTGGCGCCCGAGGAGACAGCGTCCTACGGCATCGTGGATGTTTCGCCGCTGGCGGACAGCGTGTCGCGTGTGAATGCCATTGTCGAGAAGCCCAAGCCGGAAGTTGCTCCATCAACGCTGGGTGTCGTCGGCCGCTACATTCTGACTCCGCGTATTTTTCACCATATCGAGCATCTCAAGCCCGGCGCGGGCGGCGAATTGCAGTTGACCGACGCCATTGCCGCCCTGCTGCAGGAACAGCAGGTGCTGGCCTATGCATTTGAAGGCATCCGCTATGACTGCGGCAGCAAGCTGGGCTATCTGCAGGCGACTGTGGAATATGCCATGAAACATCCCGAGGTCAGCGACGAATTTGCCGCCTATCTCAAGGACCGGTTCTGCTGATTCCGTGGGAGCCCGCTCTTTCGTGTAAAACCCTAAAACAGGGCATCAAAGCTAAGCATAAATCGCCTGCTTCGCGGTGCCTGCCCAGGCCGATTCCAGCAGCCAGTTCTCCAGTTCTTCAATTGGCATGGGCTTGCCCATGAAGTAGCCCTGTGAATAATCACAGCCGAGTTTCCCCAATGTGTCCCAGGCAGTACCGCTTTCCACGCCCTCGGCGGTCACTTTCAACCCAAGGTTGTGGGCCAGATCGATGGTAGAGCGCACGATCACGGCATCGTTCTCGTTTGCTTCCATTTCCATGACAAACGATTTGTCGATTTTCAGTTCATCCACGGGTAGTCGCTTGAGGTAGGCGAGCGATGAATAGCCGGTGCCAAAGTCATCAATGGCCAGGGTGACGCCCATTCGATCAAGCTCCGTGAGGATGACCAGGCCTTCATTGGGATTGGCCATGACCGCGCTTTCCGTTATTTCGAGCGTGAGATGTTCCGGCGCCACGCCACTCTCCGCGAGCTGGGTGTGAATATGCGCGGGCAGTTCCCTGTCGTGCAGATTGCGGGCGGAGAGATTGACCGCGACATCCAGGTGATAGCCTTTTCGATGCAGACTTGCCAGCTGGTTCAACGAGGTTTTAAGCACCCATCGGGTCAGCGGCCCAATCAGGCCGGCTTCCTCGGCCAGCGTGATGAATTTGACCGGCGCCAGAAATCCGCGCTGTGGGTGATTCCACCGGACCAGCGCTTCAAGACCGACGATGCGCTGAGTGCCGTGATCGATCTGGGGTTGATAGTACAGGCTTAGTTGGTCCGACTGAATGGCTTCGCGCAATTCGCTCTTGAGGGACAGGTCGCCGCGGCTGGTACGTTCTTGTTCCGGCGCATACAGCGCATGGCCGTTGCCCGACCGCTTTGCCGCATACATGGCGATGTCGGCGCATCGAAGCAGCTCACTGGCATCGGCACACTGGGAAGGATAAAGCGAGATGCCCAGGCTGGCGCCAAGATCGATGCTTTGCCCTTGCCAAAGGTAAGGCTGATCCAGCGCGGTGAGCATCTTGTTCGAGATGGCCGATACATCGGCGGCGTCCAGGTTGTGCAGCACCACGACGTATTCGTCGCCACCAAGCCTTGCCACGGTGTCTTCGGCACGTACCGTCTGCTTAAGCCGGCGTCCTACTTCACATAAAAGTTCATCGCCCACATCATGACCAAGCGTGTCGTTGACTTCCTTGAACCGGTCCAGATCCATCAGCGCCACGCCAAATGAGGACTGCTCGCGATCGGAGATCGCGATCTCGTGCTCAAGCCGATCATTCAGCAGCGATCGGTTGGCCAGTCCTGTCAGCGGATCGTACATGGCCTGGTTGGCAAGCTGTCTGGCTTGCTGTGAGGCCCGGCGGCTGACAAAAACCGCGATCAGCATGCCCAGAATCAACGCGGACGTGCCCAGCCCCACCATCAGGTTGCGCATCTCGTTATAGGAGAGCTGGGCATTGCTGACCGCGGCCGCCGTCTGGGCGCGCTGCAATTCAAGCAGCGCCCTGACCTGTTCGGCAATGGCTCGCTGTCTGGGCATGGCCACGCTCCGGATGCGATCGAAAATCTTTGTCTGGTCGTCGTCAAAGACAGACATTTCCACGACTGCCTGTACCTCAGGCTGGACCTTGCGGGTCAGTTCGAGAATGCGGGCAAGCGTTCTGCTTTCTTCGAGGCTGAGCGGCATGCCTTCCAGTTGTTGGCGAGCCTTGATGTAAAGCGCGCCCTGGGCATTGAAGTGCTGGACCTCGGCATCCTTTTCGAACGGATCGGAGAGAATGGGTAGCGTGTGCATGGAGAGCGTCCGCTCGCGCAAGGCACTCTGCATCTGGGTGGCCAGTTCGGTCTTGACGTTGTTTTTCTCGGCAATGTCCTTCAGCCGCTGATTCGCCTCGGCCACGTAACGCAGGCCGATTGCGCTCAGGGCGCCCATCAGGGCGAGCACCAGAATGAAGCCGAGGCCGATCCGGATGCCCATCCCAAGTGATTGCGTGCTCCGTTTCATGGCTGTTGCTACTTTTCTGTCGGATATCGATCTGTTTTTAAGTAGTCCCCTACATGATTATCGGCAACAGCGGAATACTTTTCAGCGAGGCGGGCAAGGTGGGATAGTCTTTACTGACGGCAGACCGGAAAACGGGTCAGCGGCGGTGACTTCAGGGCTCGACCCTGTTCAGCAGCCGGCGGGCCTGATCGATCAATTCCGAAGCCGTCAGGCCTTCCGGACAGAGGCCTTCGGTCACCGCATTATCCGCTGCCTGGCCATGCAGCCAGACGGCGCGCAACAAGGCCTCCCACGGCGTCAGCCGAGCCAGAAATGCCGCCAGGATGCCGGTCAGCACGTCGCCCATGCCGGGGGCGGAGAGGGCCGGGTTGCCGGTTCTATTGGTCTCGATTTTTCCGTCCGGCGCGGTGAGCACGGTGCCCGCGCCTTTCAGCGCGACTAGCGCCTTGAAGTGCGCAGACAGTTCTTGCGCGGCCAATTCCCGATGAGCCTGAATGTCGGCGGTGCCTGTTCTCAGCAAGCGTGCCGCCTCACCCGGATGCGGCGTCAGCAGGGTGGGGGAGGTCCGCCTTTTACAGCTTTCGACAAGCTCAGGTTGCTCCGCCAGCACGTTCAGTCCATCGGCATCGATGACCAGCGGTACTGGATGAAGCAGGGCGGTTTTCAGCAGTTCATGAGCCAGCCGAGTCTGCCCCAGCCCCGGCCCGATGGCCAGCACCGACAGGCGCGGATTGGCCGCAAGATTTTCAGGTGGCGCGAACATCAGTTCGGGCGTGGTGAAGTCGACATGAATGGCATCGTCCAGCACGCCCAGCGTGACCCGCCCTGCGCCGCTCTTCAACGCAGCCCGGCCCGCCAGCAACACCGCGCCGACCATGCCGGGCGCACCGCCCACAATGCCGATGTGGCCAAACAGCCCCTTGTGGCTGTCGCGCGGACGGGGAGGGAGGAGCGGGAATTCCATGAAAGTCGGCCTTTATTGTCTACACTGCAATCATAGTTCCCGACTGGGGAAAACCACCAGAGCGAGGAGGGATAAATGGCCAAACCTGAAAATCTGACACCGTCGGGAGCGCCCGTGCTGGACTGCGAGCACGACCACGAATGCACCCTGCTGACCTGCGATTTCTGTCTGCTGGAGCTTCCGTCCAGCGAGGCCATCCGCGAAGAAAGCGCGGATTACGTCGCCCACTTCTGCGGGTTGGATTGCCTGGAAGCCTGGCGCCGGGAAGGTCGGGTCAGGCACAAGGTTCACCCTCATCAGTAATCAGGGCGGTCAGGTAAAATAACGCTTTTGCGTTGTTTCCCCGGCCCCCGATGTCCCAGATTCTGAACCTGCGCGGCGGCGCAGCCCTGTCCTCCTTCCGCATTGAAAAAATCCGTGACGAGGCCCGAAAGGCCGGCGTGGAGATTGCCCGGCTGACGACCCTGTACTGGCATTTTGCCGAGATCGAGGAGGCGCTGACCACGTCCGAGCAGGCTGTCCTCGATGCCGCGCTGGATTACGCCGATGCCTTTGAAGGCAACGAGACATCCGACAGATTCTTCATGGTGACGCCGCGTTTCGGCACGGTGTCGCCGTGGTCGACCAAGGCGACTGACATTCTGCGCAATTGTGGTCTCGCAAAGATCAGGCGCATCGAGCGCGGCATTGCCTATTACGTGGAACTGGCGGCAGGGCAGTCGTGGACGGATCAAACAAAAGCCGCAGTTCTGCCGCTGATTCATGACCGCATGACCGAAGCCGTCCTGAATTCGATAGATGAGGCCGCTGGCCTTTTCAAGCACGTTCCGCCGCGCGAACTGGAAAGCGTGGATGTGCTGGCGGGCGGCCGCCAGGCCCTGGTGGAGGCCAACACGCGGCTGGGGCTGGCGCTTTCCGATGACGAGATCGATTACTTGTTGGAGAACTTCAGCAGGCTCAAGCGCAACCCAACCGATGTGGAATTGATGATGTTCGCGCAGGCCAACTCGGAACATTGCCGCCACAAGATTTTCAATGCGTCGTGGGTCATCGACGGCAGCCAGCAGGAAAAGAGTCTGTTCCGCATGATTCGCGATACCCACGCCGCCATGCCGCATGGAACACTGTCCGCCTATGAGGACAATGCGGCGGTGATGCAGGGCGCCGAGATCGAGCGTTTTTATCCGGGCACGGATGGCAGGTACGATTTCAGCACCGAGCCCACGCACATCCTGATGAAGGTGGAAACGCACAACCACCCGACGGCGATTTCGCCGTTTCCCGGTGCGGCGACCGGCAGCGGCGGCGAGATTCGCGACGAAGGCGCCACTGGCCGCGGCTCCAAGCCCAAGGCCGGGTTGTGCGGTTTCTCGGTTTCGAACCTGCGCATCCCGGGCGCAACGCAGGCTTGGGAAACACAGGATTACGGCCGGCCCGATCGCATCGTGTCGCCGCTCTCCATCATGATCGAAGGGCCCATCGGCGCGGCGGCATTCAACAACGAATTCGGCCGGCCCAATCTGACGGGCTATTTCCGTACCCTGGAAACCTGGGTAAATGGCGAGCGGCGTGGCTATCACAAGCCCATCATGCTGGCGGGCGGTGTGGGCAATATCCGCGAGGATCATGTGCTCAAGCAGCCGCTCCCGGAAGGTGCATTGCTGATTCAATTGGGTGGGCCGGGCATGCTGATCGGACTGGGGGGCGGTGCGGCTTCCAGCATGGCGACGGGCGCGAACGCGGCCAATCTGGATTTCGATTCAGTGCAGCGCGGAAATCCGGAAATGCAGCGCCGCGCGCAGGAAGTCATCGACCGTTGCTGGCAGATGGGTGAGCACAATCCAATTGTCTCGATTCATGATGTCGGCGCGGGCGGATTGTCCAACGCGTTGCCGGAACTGGTGCATGGCGGTGGCAAGGGTGGCGTGTTTGAACTGCGCGCCGTGCCGTCGGAAGAATCCGGCATGAGCCCGAAGGAAATCTGGTGCAATGAGGCTCAGGAACGCTATGTGCTGGCGATTCCATATGACCGGATAGCCGAATTCCGTCAAATCTGCGAACGCGAGCGTTGTCCGTTTGCCGTGGTGGGTCAGGCCACGGCTGATCATCAGTTGAAGGTGTATGACGAGCATTTCCAGAACAATCCGGTGGACATGCCCCTGGACGTTCTGCTGGGCAAGCCGCCGAAAATGACTCGCACCGTGCAGCATGTTGCGCCTGCGCACCCAGCCGTCAATGCCAGCGGCATCGACATCAAGGAAGCCGCCTACCGTGTGCTTCGATTGCCGGGCGTAGCGTCCAAGATGTTCCTGATATCCATCGGTGACCGCAGCGTAGGCGGCTTTACCGCACGCGACCAGTGCGTGGGGCCGTGGCAGATGCCGGTGGCGGATTGCGCCATCACCATGTTGGGCTACACCACGCATCGTGGTGAAGTGATGGCGATGGGCGAGAAGGGCCCGCTGGCGCTGGTCGATGCGCCCGCTTCGGGCCGAATGGCCGTGGCCGAAGCGCTGATGAACCTGTTCGCCGCGCGCATCGAACATGTCGAGGACATCAAGCTCTCGGCCAACTGGATGGCGCCTGCCGGACATCCGGGCGAAGATGCGCGGCTGTTCGACACCGTGCAGGCCGTGTCTCGCTACTGCCAGGAACTGGGTCTGGCCATTCCGGTGGGCAAGGACTCCATGTCCATGAAAACCGTGTGGCAGGAAGGCGGCGAGAAGAAATCTGTTACCGCGCCGCTGTCGCTGGTGGTTTCGGCCTTTGCCGTGACGCCGGATGTTCGCAAGCATGTCACGCCGCAACTTAGAACCGATGCGGGTGAAACAAGGCTGATCCTGGTTGACCTGGGCTTTGGCAAAAACCGTCTCGGCGCATCGAGTCTGGCTCAGGTCTATGAACAGATTGGCAATGAAGTACCCGACGCGCCCGATGCAACGCAATTGAAAGCTTTTTTCAATTCACTGCAAAGCTTCATCGAAAGCGGCTGGGTTCTGGCTTACCACGATCGTTCCGACGGCGGGCTGTTTGCCACGCTGGCTGAAATGGCTTTTGCAGGCAAGACAGGTATCGACATTTCATTGCCAGGCGGCGATGCGCTTTCGCAACTGTTCAGCGAAGAGTGTGGTGCAGTCCTGCAGATTCGAAACGGGCATGCAGAGAGTGTGATGACGGTTTTGAAAAACACCGGACTCATTGCACATGATATTGGCACGCTGGTCGGAAATGACCGGACCCAGTTCAAAGCGGGTGGCGATACGGTTCTGGACGAGGCACGAACTGATTTGTTGTCTGCATGGTGGGAAACCTCGCACCAGGTCGCGCGGCTGCGTGACAATCCGGCCTGCGTGGATCAGGAATTTGTTCGCGCCAAGGATGCACACGATCCGGGTTTGGGCATGGTGCTGAACTTTGATGCCAATGACAATATCGCTTCACCCTATATTGCCAAGGGCCAGCGCCCACGCATGGCGGTACTTCGCGAACAGGGGGTTAACGGCCAGGTGGAAATGGCTGCGGCTTTCCATCAGGCAGGATTCGAATCAGTGGATGTGCACATGAGCGACATCATCGCTGGCCGCGTCAGCCTCAAGAATTTCAAGGGGCTGGTGGCATGCGGCGGTTTTTCCTACGGTGATGTGCTGGGCGCTGGTGGCGGCTGGGCCAAGTCCATCCTGTTCAATCCGCGCGCGCGGGATGAGTTCGAAGCTTTTTTCCATCGTGTCGACAGTTTCGCGCTGGGTGTGTGCAATGGCTGCCAGATGATGAGCCACCTGCACGATTTGATACCAGGTGCTGAAGCCTGGCCGCAGTTCCGGCGCAATCTGTCGGAACAGTTCGAAGCGCGTTACGTGATGGTGGAAGTGCAGGATTCGCCGTCAATCTTTTTCCGCGGCATGGCTGGATCGCGCATGCCGATTGTCGTGGCGCACGGCGAGGGACGCACGGTTTTTCGCGAGGCGGGTCACGCATATACGGCGAAACTCGCGCTGCGCTATGTTGATCACACCGGCAAACCGACGGAAACCTATCCGCTCAATCCGAATGGATCACAAGGCGGGGCGACCGGCTACACATCGGCGGATGGCCGCTTTACCATCATGATGCCACACCCGGAAAGAGTCTTCCGCGCCGCGCAGTTGTCCTGGAAGCCGGCGGATTACGCAGGCGAGGATGGCCCATGGATGCGGATGTTCCGTAACGCCAGGGTTTGGGTGGGCTAAGTCCTGAATAAATGAGAAAATACAAAGCCTTGTCACAGTCCTGACGCTTCGCCTGAAGATTTTTTTGACATGAATGCTCCAGTTTCCCTGCTTACTGATGATCACCTGCGCGCTCAGGTGAAGCTGCTGGGCACCCTGCTTGGACGGGTGCTGCAGGAGATCGCGGGCGAGGGTGTATACGAGGCTGTGGAAGCGTTGCGCCAGGGGTTTGTAGACCTGCACCAGCAGGAGAATGCCGTCAAACGCTCCCAGCTTATTGCGACGATCGAGGCCATGCCCGCAGACAAGCTGGAAGAGGTCATCCGGGGTTTTTCAACCTACTTCAGTCTGGTCAACATTGCCGAGGAATCCCACGCGCACCGCAATCGCCGCCGCAGGATTGCCATGGGTGAGGCGTTGTGGGTCGGCTCGTTTGATCACACGCTGGCAGATCTGAAAACGCAGGGCATATCACCGGAAACACTGCAATCGCTGGTCAACCGCATGCAGTTCACGCCGGTGTTCACCGCACATCCTACCGAAGCTCGGCGCCGAGCCGTGATGGAAGGGTTGCGCCGGGTGTTCCTGTTGTGCGACCGGCTCTATGATCCCCTCCTGGGTGACCGGGAGCGCCAGGATCTGGCTGCCGAACTCGACATTGAAATTCGCGTCATGTGGCGCACGGATGAATTGCGTGCGCACAAGCCCGAAGTGCAGGATGAAGTCCGTACCGGCCTGTATTACATGCGCAGAAGCCTGTTCGAAGCGGTACCTACTGCGTATAGATTTTTTGAAAAAGCAGTACGCAAGCATTACGGAACGGCGGAAAACGGTGCATTGGCGATTCAGGTGCCAAGCTTTATCCGCTTTGGTTCCTGGATTGGCGGTGACCGCGATGGCAATCCATATGTAACGCCGGAAGTCACCGAGTGGACCGTATTCACGCAAATGGAACAGGCGCTGGTGGAATACATCAGAAGGCTGGAAGAGCTGCGCCTGACCCTGACCCACAGCCTGCGCTGGTGCAAGCTGCCTGCGCTGTTTGCAGCCAAGCTGGCACTGGATGAAACGCGCTTTGGCTCCAAATTGTTTACCGGCACTGCGTCGCAACAATTCATCCGCGAACCCTATCGAAGAAGGGTTGCGCTGATGATGGCCAGGCTAGACAGCAATCTGGCCCAGGTCAGAAGCCGTCTGGCGGAAGAAACGTTCACGCCTTCACCCCTGGCTTATGGCAGCAGCCGAGACTTGCTCGAAGACCTGTACCTTATCCGCGATTCGCTGATTGGCCATGGTGATCGCGCGGTTGCGGAGGGCCGTCTGCAGGATTTGATCCGGCTGGTGGAGAGCTTCGGTTTTCATCTGCTGCAACTGGATGTCCGCCAGGAGTCCACCGTTCACACGATAACGGTGGCGGAAGTCCTGCGCCAGCTCAATCCCGACTTCGATTACCAGAAGGCGGACGAGGATGCCCGTCTCGCCGAACTGGGAAAATGGATTTCCAAGACTGGCGAGCTGTATGTGAGCGATCTGGTTCTTTCGGACAAGGCACGAGAAACCCTCGATGTCTTCCGCCGCGTGGCGCGCCTGCGCAAGGAAGTGGGGCCGGAAGCTTTTGGTGCCTACGTCATTTCCATGACCCACTCCGCATCGCATGTCATGGAAGTCATGTTTCTGGGGCGGCTGGCGGATCTGACCGGCAACAATGGCAAGGACTACGCATGCCAACTGCAGGTAGCCCCGCTGTTTGAAACCGTCGAAGACCTCAGGCACAGTGAAAGCGTGCTGCAAACCCTGTTCGCCAACCCTGTTTATCGCGGCTTGCTCAAGGCTTCCGGCGATACGCAGGAAGTCATGCTGGGATATTCCGATTCATGCAAGGACGGCGGCATTCTTGCCTCGCAGTGGAATTTGTACCGTGCCCAGCTTTCGATTATCGGCATTGCGGGAAAACATGGCATCGAGTGCCGACTGTTCCATGGACGTGGTGGCACGGTTGGACGAGGTGGCGGCCCCACGCACGAGGCGATTCTTTCACAGCCACCGGGTACCGTGGCGGGCCAGATCAAGTTCACCGAACAGGGCGAGATGCTTTACTACCGCTACAGTAATCCGGAAACCGCTGCCTATGAAATTGGCATGGGCGCCACGGGTCTCATCAAGGCAAGCTGTGGCCTCTTGGGCGCGCCGCGTCAGACCGACCCGCGTTATCCGGAAATGATGGCGAAGCTTGCCGATGCAGGTGAAGCGGCTTACCGCAAGCTCACTGAAGCGACGCCGGGCTTCCTGGATTATTTCTATGAAGCGACCCCGGTGCGGGAAATCGGCCTGATGAATATCGGCTCGCGGCCTTCGCACCGCAAGAAATCTGACCGGTCCATGAGTTCGGTGCGCGCCATTCCCTGGGTATTCGGCTGGGCGCAATCGCGCCATACATTGCCTGCCTGGTACGGCATCGGTTCCGCCATTGATGCACTGTGCATGGAAAACCCGGACAATCAGGCGCTATTGCAGGAAATGTACCGAGAGTGGCCGTTCTTCCGCGCACTGTTTTCCAATGTACAGATGGCCTTGACCAAGGCGGACATGGAAATCGCCGCCGAATACGCAGCGCTGGCAGAAAGCGATGTGGCCAAATCCGTTTATCGCGTTATTGCCGATGAATTTGCACGCACCCTTACAGGTGTCATGACGGTAGCCCGGCTCAAGAGCCCGCTCGAAGAAAGCCCCGCGCTGGCGCTTTCCCTGTCGCGCCGGAAGCCTTATCTTGACCCGCTCAGTCATATACAGGTACGTCTCATCAGCCGCAGCCGGAAAGAAACGGATGAAAAGGCACAGGAACAGTGGTTGATGCCGATGATGCGTTCGATCAACGCCATTGCCGCTGGCATGCGAAATACAGGTTGATTGGCTGTTTTTCTTCCCGATAGGTGAGGTTTAACGAACAAAATCAGACCGCACGGCTCACACACAGATGTGCAAATCACGAAGCCAGACATAACCATGAATGATCCTGTTTCCATGAGTGGTTCCGGGCAGCCTGCTTCTCCCCAAGGCATCGCCAGAAAGTGGTTCTGGCTGTCCATTCTTGCCAACGTTCTGCTGCTTCTTACAGCAGGAGGCGCAGTGCTGTTCGCATTTATGCTCAGCTATGACCTTCAGGACGCAAAGCTGCAAACCGAAAAAGAAGTCCAGGCAAGGCACAGAGCTGAACAATACCTTCAGGAAAGCCGCGCCAGGCTGGCGGAAGCTCAACGTGAAGCCGAGCGTTTGAGTCACGCATTGTCCAAACGCGCGGCTGATCCCGCACAATATGATGATGGCAAGCCGGTACTCCCGGTTACAATGAGATTCCGCAAATCCTTTTGGGGCAAAGGCCTGGTGGCCGTCATTGAAAACACATCCGATCAGTATCTGACACTGGTGCTCAGTGCCCGCAATCCCACGCTTTCAACCGCCAAGCGTTTTCAGATTGAGGTCAAGGGCGGAGATGATCTGGATTTTGGTCACGACGATGGCTGGCAATTCGCCTCGGGTGACGAGGTCGGGCTATTTCACAACGATTTCAAAGCCCTGAAAATGATTGTTCCCTGAGCGTAAATATCTACTGTTAACTTGAACAGGAATTAAACCATGAGCAGTTACGGATTCGACGTCAAAATTAACGGCCCATTCAACGCCGCAATCGAGAAGGTTAGCGCAGCCCTCAAGAACGAAGGTTTTGGCGTGCTGACGGATATTGATGTGCAGGCCACGATGAAGGCCAAGCTAAATATTGAAGGACGGCCTTACCGCATTCTGGGCGCCTGCAATCCGCCCTTGGCCCACCAGGCAATCAGCGCCGAGCCTGACGTGGGCATGCTGCTGCCTTGCAATGTGGTGGTGCGTGAAGAGGCGACCGGAGAAGTGACGGTGTCATTTCTGGATCCGGGCATCATGGTCAAGCTGGTGGATAATACTGACGTGCACAAGGTGGCAGCCGAAGCCCGGTCGAGATTGATGCGGGTACGTGAAAGCCTGGCTGGTTGAAGGAATCAATACGTTAATAAAGCCCGCGGATGCGGGCTTTTTTGTTTTCACACACACAGTCTAGTTGCAATCTGCGCAGCCTTCCTTCTTTGGGCAGCCTTCCGGACGCGCGGAGGGAACGAGCGGGCAGCGATTGATGTCATCGGCACCGCGCTGGAAATAGCAAGTCAAAGCGGAAGAGCCAATACCCATCAGCCAGAAAATAAAGAAGCCAACCGTATAGGCAGCGAGATGACTTTCAAAAAGAGGTTCTTCCTTGTACAACAATTGCGTGGGATCAAACAGGGTAAAAAACAGGACGTCGGCCACGCCCGCAATGAGAAAAGACGGCCAGAGTACGGTGATCAGTCGCTTCAGCATAAACTTCCCCTCCTGTATCTGTAATAGGTATTACTTCAAGCCGCTTGCTGCTCTTTGGGCAACATTATCAGCCATCGGCTACGGACCGTCCGGACCCGTAGCCTGTGTGCTTACGCCAAAAAAGACAGATTACTCGTCACGATCCATTTTGCGCTTGAACCACCAGGAAAACCAGAATCCCATGGCAATGATAAAGCCTATGGTGAACAGGCTGAGCAGTCCGATATCAGTGGAGAAAAGTTCTTTGAACACGATGTCCATGGTTAGCTCCTTGGGTTAAAAAATGAAGAAGATGTTTCTACAAATGAGGGGAGAGAGTAACTTGCTGCCCTGGCCGGAATTCCCCGGTCAGGCGCCAGTCGCCAAATTCTGGCGTGATCTGCACGCGGTAGTGCGCGCTGCCAAGAATGACGGGAAGGGTTCCTTTGTAAGCGGAGCCATCCCAAAGCAAGGCCAAGTCGTGGTCATCGCCGGCTCGTGTCGGGTGCATCAATTTCAACTTCAACTGTCCCGGTGTTTCAATCCGGCCAGTAAGATTGACATAGAGAGTACTGTCTTGCGGAACCAGGCGGGCAGTCAAACCAAGCGTCTGTGCATTTCTATCGCGTTCCTTTGTCTGGTTGATGGCTTTGCCCTGTTTGTAGTAGTCGTCGACAACCAGGCCATCATTGGAGGTGACTGCAAGCCATGCGGTTGTGAATCCGGCGACGACCGCAACCGTGGGCATGATGGCCAGCAGCCAGGGCCAGCGTTCGCGATACCAGGGTTTGGAGGATGCAAGGGTATTCATGCTTATCTTCTCAGGAAGCTGGATTTGGTTTCGCTGATGAGTTCAGGGTCATCTTCGGCCTGAGCTCGAATCATCACCGGCGTAGAAGGTCCCTTGAGATTGATTGGATCAATCAGCAAGCGGACGGGTACGTTGATCGATTGCTGAGGTCCAGCTTTCAGATCTTTTTCATCCGCGACGACCTGGATGTCTTCTGCACCGGTTGCGGTGATTTTGAACTTGTGCGGCTTGTCCTGCATATTGAGAATTCGCACGGTGTAAAGATTTTCCAGGCGACCGTCCTCGGTGGAACGGGACAGTGTCAGACGGTCGCGAATGACCTCAGTTCGCAAGGGAACACGATTGGCCAGGGTCACCAGGAAAGCCACCATGATGGCAAGCACAATAGCTGCGTAGACCAGCACGCGCGGGCGGAACACATGGGACAAAATGTTCTTGTCGGCATACTTGCCCTTCATGACGTTTTCCGTGGTGTAACGGATGAGCCCCTTGGGATAGCCCATTTTTTCCATCACCTGATCGCAACCATCGATGCATGCCGCACAGCCGATGCACTCGTATTGCAGGCCCTTGCGAATGTCGATGCCTGTCGGGCAGACTTGCACGCAAATGCCGCAATCCACGCAGTCGCCCAGCCCTTGAGCCTTGTAGTCAAGTTTCTTGCTGCGCGGACCGCGCGGTTCGCCACGGGCAGGTTCGTAGCTGATGATGAGGGTGTCGGGGTCGAACATCACGCTCTGGAAGCGCGCGTAGGGGCACATGTATTTGCAGACCTGCTCACGCATGAAGCCTGCATTGCCCCAGGTGGCAAAGGCGTAGAAGAATATCCAGAAGGTTTCCCAGGGCCCGGTGTTGAAAGCCAGCAGCTCATTCCATAGCGTGGTAATGGGCGTGAAATAGCCAACGAAAGTAAAGCCTGTCCAGAAGGCGACCAGGAACCAGAGCAGGTGCTTCAATCCACGCTTGCGGATTTTTTCGGTACTCCACGGCAGGGTGTCGAGTTTTTTGCGGGCCAGATGGCCACCTTCGGCCCATTCCTCGATCCACATGAAAATTTCCGTGTACACGGTTTGCGGGCAGGCAAAACCGCACCACAGGCGACCGGCAACAGCGGTAAAGAGGAATAAGGCAAGTGCGGATATGACCAGGATGCCGGTCAGCCAGATGAAATCCTGAGGCCACAAGGTCAGACCAAAAATATGGAACTTCCGAGCCGCAAGATCGAACAGAATGACCTGATGTCCGTCCCATTTAAGCCAAGGCAGGCCGTAATAAAGCAACTGGGTAAACAGAACCAGCGCGACACGCCAATTTGCAAACCAGCCATGAACGGCACGCGGCTGGATTTTCTGCCGCACTTCAAAAAGTGATTGTTCGATTTCACTTTGTGGCGCGGGTGGCGTGTTTTGATCCATGAATTGGCGGGTCGGAAAAACGATTTGATTGTTTTAGAGAATTGCCCTATCGGTCTATTTACAGGCCGATAGGGTAAAACCCTGCATTGTTCGAATCGTGAACAATGCAGGAGGGATTGTTAAATGATGCTTACTTCAACCCGCCGGGCCTCGGCAGGATCTACGCCGCCTTCCGTCATTTCGGGTTTACGCATCTCGATCCGGTCTTCAGTGATACCAGCGGCCTTCAGGGCTTCGCGAACGGCTTTTGCGCGGTTCTTCGCCAGTTCTGCGTTAGCTGTCGCACTGCCGGTTGCGTCATGGAAGCCGGAGATGGCGATGTTGACTAGCGGGTTTGCCAAAGTGTAGTCGATGATGCCTTGCAAAGACATTACCGCGTCGCTGTTCAATGCGGCTTTTCCAGAATCGAAATAAAGCTTGGCGATTTCCGGGGCGCCAGCCGGAGCAGCTGCCTCGGGGGCGGGCGCAACGGAAACGGGCTCTGCTGCCTTGGCCATGCCGCCACCCAGACCGTACACATAGGCACTTAGCAGGTGCACCTTGGCTTCACCAAGCGCCTGCAACTGCGCGGGCATGACACCGTTGCGGCCTTTGGTGATTGACTCGATGATGGCTTTTTCGGAACCGCCATACAGCCATACCTTGTCAGTCAGGTTGGGTGCACCCATTGCAGCCATGCCTTTCGCGTCCGCGCCGTGACAGGCAGCGCAGTTGGTGTCAAAGTGCGCCTTGCCGGCAGCAGCCATGCCGGCGTCATGATTTGCGCCTGACAGGGACATGACGTAATTGGCAACCTGCTTGGTGCCTTCTTCACCCAGCGCGGCGCCCAGCGCTGGCATGACTGCCATGCGGCCGTTGGCGATACTGGCCTTGATGCTTTCGGCATCGCCACCGAACTGCCAGTCTTTGTCCGTCAGGTTGGGGAAGCCGCGTGCGCCTTTCGCATCCGAGCCGTGACATTGGGCACAATAGGTGAGGTACAGGCGTTGTCCCATTTCACGTGCTTCGCCGCTGGCGGCTACCTGCTCAACGGGCTGGCCCATGAACTGGTTGAATACAGGGTCGTATTTGGCCTTGGCTTCCTGAATTTCCGAGTCATACTCGCCGAATGAAGTCCATCCCAAAACGCCCTTGAAGCTGCCCAGGCCGGGATACAGAACCAGATAGACCACGCTGAAAATCATCGTGATCCAGAACAGGTTGACCCACCAGC
>ERZ1645185.65-NODE-65-length-44860-cov-8.008213_pt1 | contig 44860 bp, 37 predicted proteins | sample MGYA00575351_ERZ1645185 | MGnify/ENA primary metagenome ERZ1645185 (study PRJEB40838, sample SAMN11284767) | freshwater sediment metagenome | isolation source: river sediment | host: Sediment | place: India: Jana village, Kanpur | collected 2015-12-17 ... | reverse complement strand
ACGATGACCGAACGGCCGGAGTAGTCGACGCGCTTGCCGAGCAGGTTCTGGCGGAACCGGCCCTGCTTGCCCTTGAGCATGTCGGACAGCGACTTGAGCGGACGCTTGCCACGGCCACGAATGGCCTTCGAGCGGCGACCGTTGTCGAAGAGCGCGTCGACGGCTTCCTGCAGCATGCGCTTCTCGTTGCGCAGGATCACTTCCGGCGCACGGTGCGAGATGAGCTTCTGCAGGCGGTTGTTGCGGTTGATGACGCGACGATACAGGTCGTTCAGGTCGGACGTCGCGAACCGGCCGCCATCGAGCGGCACGAGCGGACGCAGGTCCGGCGGAATGACCGGGATGACGTCGAGAATCATCCATTCCGGGCGATTGCGGATTTCGCCGCCTTCACCCGACAGACGGAACGCATCGACGATCTTGAGACGCTTCAGCATCTGCTTCTTGCGATGCTGGCTCGTCTCGCCCACCACGCTGCCGCGCAGCTCGTCGGCCGTCTTGTCGACGTCGAGCTTCTTGAGCAGTTCGCGCACCGCGGGGGCGCCGATGTCGCACTGGAACGCCGTATCGCCTTCGGCCTTGGCCTTCTGGCGCAGCGTGAGGTACTCGTCTTCGTCGAGCAACTGGCGCTCACGCACCTCCTGATTGCCCGGCTCGATGACGATGTAGTTGCTGTAGTAGATCACCTTCTCGAGGTCACGCAACGTGACGTCGAGCAGGTTGCCCATGGGGCTCGGCAGGGTCTTGAAGAACCAGATGTGCGCGACCGGCACGGCCAATTCGATATGGCCCATGCGCTCGCGACGCACCTTGCTCAGCGTGACTTCCACGCCGCAGCGATCGCAGATGACGCCACGATAGCGGATGCGCTTGTACTTGCCGCAATGGCATTCCCAGTCCTTGACGGGACCGAAGATGCGCTCGCAGAACAGACCGTCCTTTTCAGGCTTGAAGGACCGGTAGTTGATGGTTTCGGGCTTGGTGACTTCGCCCCACGACCACCAGGTGCGCAAGCCGGCCATCTCCAGCCGCTCGCGCTCCTTGGGGTCCTTCGGGCCGCGGATCTCTTCCGGAGAAGCGATGCGGACCGACATGTAGTCGAACGCCGACGCGCGGGCTTCGCGCGAGCTGCGGAAATCGATCATGCGTTATACCTCTCCGCCGTTACCACCGTTGTTCCCGCCGGCGTCGATCAGCTCGACACCGGTGCCATCGCTGGCACCGAGCGTAACCTTGATACCCAACGCCTGCAGTTCCTTCACGAGCACGTTAAACGACTCCGGAATGCCCGGCTCGGGCAGGTTCTGGCCCTTCACGATCGCCTCGTAGACACGGCTGCGGCCGTTCACGTCGTCGGACTTGACCGTAAGGATTTCCTGCAGCGTGTGCGCCGCGCCGTACGCTTCGAGCGCCCACACTTCCATTTCTCCGAAACGCTGACCACCGAACTGCGCCTTACCGGCCAGCGGCTGCTGCGTCACGAGCGAGTACGGTCCGATGGACCGCGCGTGGATCTTGTCGTCGACGAGGTGGCTAAGCTTGAGCATGTAGATCTCACCCACCGTGACCGGCGAGGTGAAGTTCTCACCCGTACGACCATCGCGAAGCAGCGCCTTGCCCGTGGGCGTGAGCCCGGCCAGGCGGATCAGTTCCGAGGCGGCTGCATCCACATCGTTCTCACCGGCCAGCAGCGCCGCAAGCGCCGGCTGCCCGATGCGACGCAACGTGTCCGCCGGCGACAGTGCCGCTTCCGCTTCGAGACCGGCAATGGCCGCCTCGGCATCGCCGGGCAGCTCCTCGCCAGCGCGGTGCACGGCGATTGCCGCCTGCACCGCCGCCGTCTCGCGCTCGGCCAACGTGCGCGCCGCGCTCACGACGAAGCTCTTCACCTTGCCGAACAGCGCCTTCGTTTCGGCGCTCATCGCCTTGGCGTTGAGATCGTTGAGCGTGGAGTCGGCCAGCAGTTCCACCTTGTCCGGCAAACGGCGGTCCGGCTTGATGTCGGCCAACAGCACCTTCACTTCGGCCGGCGTGGCATCGCTCGCCCCATCGCCCAGCGCCAGCGTTTCGCGCGCCCAGCGCAGACCGGCAAGCTTGAGCAGCAAGCCGATTTCGCGCTCGTTCGCGCCCTCGAACACCGGCGTCTTCGCGTAGAAGTTCAGCATCTTCGCGGCCCACCCAAGGTGCGTCTCGAGGATCTGCCCAACGTTCATTCGCGACGGTACACCGAGCGGATTGAGCACGATGTCCACCGGACGGCCGTTCGGCATGAACGGCATGTCTTCTTCAGGCACGATACGCGCCACGATACCCTTGTTGCCGTGACGGCCGGCCATCTTGTCACCAACCGAGATCTTGCGCTTCTCGGCCAGATACACCTTCACCAGCTGAATCACGCCCGGCGGCAGTTCGTCGGGCTGCAGGATGCGGTCGATGCGCTCTTCCGCGCGCTCTTCGATGCGGCTCTTCTCTTCGTTCGAGGCATCGATGATCTCGCGCACACGATCGTTGGCCGCCTTCTTCTCCACGCGGAACGTCTTGAGATCGAGCGTGGCGAAGCGGAGGCCGGCAAGCAGCTCCTTGCTGAGCACCGTGCCCGCGGGAATGGCTTCCTCAACGGTACCGGCCTTGAGCGCGAGCTGAATGGTCTCGCCTTCGAGCAACGTGGCCAGTTCGGCGTCGCGCACTTCGTTAACGCGGATCTTCTCCTCGCCCTCGAGACGGCGCACTTCACCGATACGCTCACCACGATCCTTTTCGACCACCTGGTCTTCGACGCGCGAGAAGATCTTCACGTCGATGACGGTGCCTTCCATGCCGGGCGGCACCTTGAGCGACGAGTCCTTCACGTCCTTCGCCTTTTCACCGAAGATGGCCGTGAGGAGCTTCTCTTCCGGCGACAGCTCGGTTTCACCCTTCGGCGTGATCTTGCCGACGAGGATGTCGCCCGGCTTCACCTGAGCGCCGATGCGCACGATGCCACGCTCGTCGAGGTCGACCAGCGACTCTTCGGCGACGTTCGGAATTTCGCGCGTGATTTCTTCCTGGCCGCGCTTCGTGTCACGCACATGGAGCTCGAGCTCCTGAATGTGAATGGACGAGAACACGTCGAACTTCACCAGGCGCTCGGAGAGCACGATGGCGTCTTCGAAGTTGTGACCGTACCAGGGCATGAAGGCCACGGTAACGTTGCGGCCGAGCGCCAGCTGCCCCATTTCGGTGGCGGCGCCGTCGGCGAGCACTTCACCCTTCGCGACCTGCTGACCCATACGAACCAGCGGACGCTGGTTGATGGCCGTGTCCTGGTTGGTACGCCAGTACTTCTTGAGCTTGTAGCGATCGAGCTGGCCGAGGCGCGCCAGCGGACGGTCGGTGTCGACGTTGCCCGCGATGAGCCCCGCATCGACGATAATCTCGTCGGCGGTAACGCTGGTAACGATGCCGGCACGGCGCGCGATGATGACCGCACCCGAGTCGACAGCCACCGTGGCCTCGAGGCCCGTACCCACCAGCGGCGTAGCCGGATTGAGCAGCGGTACGGCCTGACGCTGCATGTTCGAGCCCATGAGGGCGCGATTGGCGTCGTCGTGTTCGAGGAACGGAATGAGCGCAGCGGCGATGGACACCAGCTGCTCCGGCGCCACGTCCATGTAGTCGATGTCCGTGGGCGGCACGAGCGGCAAGTCACCACGCTTACGCGAGAGCACCAGCCCGTCGACGAACGTGCCGTCGGGGTTGAGCTTCGAGTTGGCCTGCGCGATGATCGCGTCTTCTTCGCGGTTCGCATCGAGCCACACGATTTCGCCCGTCACCCGGCCTTCCTTCACGATGCGGTACGGGGTCTCGATGAAGCCGAGGTCGTTCACGCGGGCGAAGCAGGCGAGCGACGTGATGAGGCCGATGTTCGGGCCTTCCGGCGTCTCGATGGGGCACATGCGGCCGTACTGCGAGTAGTGCACGTCACGGACTTCGAAGCCGGCACGCTCGCGCGTGAGGCCGCCCGGTCCGAGCGCCGAGAGACGACGCTTGTGCGTCAACTCGCCGAGCGGATTGGTCTGGTCCATGAACTGCGACAGCTGCGACGATCCGAAGAACGCCTGGATGACCGCGGACACGGTACGGGCGTTCACGAGATCGTCGAGGGAGATCTTCTCCGGGTCGGTGTTGATCGACATGCGCTCCTTGACCAGGCGCGCCATGCGCGAGAGGCCCACGGAGAACTGGTTCGCGATCAGCTCACCCACCGAGCGGATACGGCGATTGCCCAGCTGGTCGATGTCGTCCACGTCACCGCGGCCTTCGTGCAGTTCAACGAGCTGGCGCATGATCTCCACGAAGTCTTCCTTCGTGAGGACCGTGGTGCTCATCGGCGTGTTGAGGCGCAGACGCTGGTTGATCTTGTAGCGGCCAACGCGACCGAGGTCGTAGCGCTTCGGCGAGAAGAAGAGGCGCTCCAGCGCCTGCTTCGCGGTCTCGCGGTTCGGCGCATCGCCCGGACGAAGGAGCGCATAGATCTGCTTGAGCGCCTCTTCTTCGTGCTTGGTCGGGTCCTTGGCGAGGGTGTTCTTGATGAGCGTCGACTCGGCACGGCCGGAGGCGACGAACACAAACACCTTCACGATGTCGGCCTTGCGGATACGCTTGATGACGGCGTCGGTGAGCTGCGTGTCCTTTTCGGCCACGACTTCACCGGTGTCGTTATCGATGACGTCGCGGGCGAGGGTGCGACGCACTTCACGCTCGCCGCGGTCGATGGCGTCCTGCTCATCACGCAGATCGATCTGCGTGTAGGAGGCGAACACCTTGACCACCTTGATGCCCTGACGCACGAGGCGGTTGAGCACTTCGTCGGTGAGCTCATCGCCTTCGCGCACGAGGAGCTGCGCCTCGTTGCGCTCGCGCTCGGCCTTGGCCTTCTTGGTCTTCGGCTTCGGCGCGTCCTCGGCGGTGATTTCCCCTTCGAGGGTGATGTCTTCGGCAATGATGGCGCCGAGGATCTCACGCAGCTCCACCCGCGTCTCGCGCTTCACAACGAGATCGAGTTCGCGCTCGGCGAAGAACAACCGCAGGATGTCGCGGTTTTCGCCGTAGCCAAAGGCGCGGAGGAGCGCCGTGGCGGGGAACTTCTTCTTCTTGTCGATGTGGACGTAGATCACATCGTGGATGTCCACGGTGAACTCGACCCACGAGCCACGGAACGGAATGATCCGCGACGACAGCAACCGCTGGCCGTTGGGGTGCGTGCTCTCTTCGAACACGACGCCGGGCGAGCGGTGCAATTGGGAGACAATGACGCGTTCGGCGCCATTGATGACGAAGGTGCCGAGCTCGGTGAGGAGCGGCAATTCGCCAAGATAGACTTCCTTTTCGATGATGTTCCGGGGACGCTTGCCGTCGCCGGTATCCTCGAAAATGACGAGCTGGAGGGTGGCCTTGAGTGGGGCCGAGTACGTCATGTCGCGCTCGATGCATTCGGCGACCGTGTACTTGGGCTCACCCAGTGAGTACCGAACGAACTCCAACGAGAAATTCTCGTGGACGTCCGTAATCGGGAACAGGTCCTTGAAGACGCGCTCGAGGCCGACGTCCTCGCGCTCCTGCGATGCGGCATCCAGTTGCAGCAGCGACTCAAAGGCGCGCGTCTGGATGTCCAGCAGGTGGGGCATATCCATGCCCGTCTCGAGCTTCGCGAACGAGATCTGGTTCATCATATCCTTAAGGGGCTCACCCTCTGGCGGGGCGCGCGATCCCGGGGTGACCGGGGGCGCAAAGCGCTCCGTCCCCGACGGCTTCGGCCACGTTTTCGTGACCGAAGCCCCCGGGGAGGAGCGTTACAACGACGGAACTACGGGGTGTCGACGTAAACCGGTGGCTGAAGGCCAGTCCGATTACTTGACTTCGACGACAGCGCCTTCGGCCTCGAGCTTGGCCTTGATCTGCGCGGCTTCGTCCTTCGACACGTTTTCCTTCAGGGTCTTCGGCGCACCGTCGACGAGGTCCTTGGCTTCCTTGAGGCCCAGGCCGGTGAGCTCACGCACCACCTTGATGACCTGGATCTTCTTGGCGCCCGCTTCCTTGAGGATGACCGCGAACTCGGTCTGCTCTTCCACGGCAGCGGCCGGAGCCGCGCCAGCGCCGCCGCCCGCCGCAACCGCGGCGATCGTGACGTTGAACTTCGTCTTGAACTGCTCAATGAGGTCGGCGAGTTCGATGACGCTCATCGCGCCGATCGCGTCGAGGATCTCGTCCTTGCTGATCGTGTTAGCCATGGTGGTACTTTCTCCGTGTATGTCCCCCAGGGATCCTGGGGCGTGTAGTCAGGCAAACGCCTGGGGAACTCAGTTGGAGCCTTCGAGCTGCGCCTTACGGGCGTCGAGGGCGAGGGCGAACATCATCGGGATGCTGTTGAGGTAGCCGGCGAAGATCGAGAGCGCATCTTCACGCGTCGGCAGCGAGGCCAGTTTCTTGACCATCTCGGCGTCGACCGCGTTGCCCTCGTACAGGCCACCCTTCACGGCCGGCTTCTGGTCGTTCTCCTTCGCAAAATCGGAGAGGACCTTGGCTGCCGTGATGGCATCCTTCGCCACCACCACCCCCGTCGGGCCCTTCAGACGCTGGGAAACCAGACCGCTCTCGTTGACCGCCCGGAGCGCCAGCGTGTTCTTGATCACGACGTAATCCACGCCCGCCTTGCTCAGACGCTTGCGGAGTTCCGTCATGCGCTTCACGTTCAGCCCCGTGAAGTCGGTATAGTAGAGCGCCTGAGCACCGCTCAGCGTCGTCTTGAGGCTGTCTACCAGGATCTGCTTGTCGGCCTTCTTGGCCTTCGGCTTGGCTTTCATGGTTGCGTCTCCCTCTTACCGGAACGGCGTGGTGTCGATGGTGACGCCAGGACCCATGGAGCTCGAGATCGCGACGTTGCGGATGTACACACCCTTCGCCGCAGCCGGCTTGGCGCGCACGATGGTGTCCATAAGCGCGGAGAAGTTCGTCTCGAGCTGGTCGGGAGTGAACGACACCTTGCCGATTGGGGCGTGCACATTGCCACCCTTGTCGACGCGGAATTCGATCTTGCCGCCCTTCGATTCACGAACTGCCTTGCCCACATCGAACGTGACGGTGCCGGCCTTCGGATTCGGCATGAGGCCGCGCGGACCAAGCACACGGCCGAGCTGACCCAGCTGGCCCATCTGGTCGGGCGTCGCGATCAGCACGTCGAAGTCCAACCAGCCGTCCTTGATCTTCTGCAGGAACTCAGTGCCGACAAAATCGGCGCCCGCATCCTGCGCTTCCTGCACCTTGGCACCCGTGGCGATGACCAGCACGCGCATCGTCTTACCCGTACCAGCGGGAAGCACGACGGTGCCACGCACCACCTGATCGGCATGACGCGGATCGACGCCGAGGCGAATGGCCACTTCGACGCTTTCGTCGAACTTGGCAAACGCCATGTCCTTCACCAGCGCGATCGCCTGCTTGGCCTCATACGCTTTCGCGTGGTCGCGACGCTCACTCGCGGCGCGGAACTTCTTTCCATGCGTCTTCATGAGGCTCAATCCTTGACCGTGATGCCCATGGAACGCGCGGCACCGGCGATCATCGCCACCGCGCTCTCCATGCTCTCACAATTCAGGTCGGGCATCTTCGTCGTCGCAATCTTCTCGAGCTGCGCGCGCGTGATGGTGCCGACCTTCACTTTGTTCGGCTGACCGGAACCCTTGGACACGCCGATTTCCTTCTTGATGAGCTCCGCCGCCGGCGGAGTCTTCAGGATGAAGGTGAACGACTTGTCCGCGTAGATCGTGACCTCGACCGGGATGATCATGTCACCGCCCTGCGTCCGAGCATTAAACTCTTTGCAGAAGCCCATGATGTTGATACCCTGGGGACCGAGGGCCGTACCCACTGGGGGCGCCGGGTTCGCCTTGCCTGCAGGAATCTGCAGCTTGACGAATCCAGTGACCTTTTTGGCCATGCTACTTCCTCATCGCGAGTTCCACCGACGGACCATCCGACGGCGGTCTAGCTACCACATTGTTTTACGCCGAGTGGTGACGGCGGGGTACCTCAGTACCCGCGGAGCTGCAGATAATCCAGCTCCACGCTCGTGGGTCGACCAAACAGGCTGACCGACACGCGCACCTTGCCCTTGTCGGGCAGGATTTCTTCGACCGTCCCGTTGAAGTCCGCGAACGGACCCTCGGTGATGGCCACCGCCTGACCCACGAGGAACGGAATCTCCTCGCGCACCGGGCTGTCTTCGGCCGGATCCGCTTGCCCAAGCAGGCGACGCACTTCGTCGTCGCGCAATGGCATGGGATCGCGATCCTTGCCGACAAACTTGATGACCCCCTGGATGGCGTTGACCTCGTGCAGGGTATCCTGCGACGCGACCATCTCCACGAGCACGTAGCCCGGGAAGATCTTCCGCTCCACGGTGACCTTCTTGCCGTTCTTGATCTCCACGACTTCCTGCGTTGGCACGAGCGCCTGACGAATCAGGCGATCCTCGGGCTGCGCGGGATCCGTGTCGATCTTGCGCTGGATCAGGCGCTGCACCTTGTTCTCGTGGCCGGACGTCGTCTGAATGGCGTACCAGCGGTGCTCGAGCATCGACACGGACATAGGCGTCACGTCAGCGACCGAACAGCATGGACGGCAGTCGCACCAGCGCGAACTGCAGCGCGACGTCGATCAGACCGATGAGCGCACCAAGAATCAGCACGAAGATGATGATCTGGATGGTCGCCGACTGCAGCTGCGGTCGGTCGGGCCAGGTCACCTTCTTCATCTCGGCGATCACGTCGTGGTAAAACGTGACCATCCGCGTGCCGAGTCCCGGACGGGAAACCTCGACGGGAGCCGTCATGGCTTACTTGGTTTCCTTATGGAGCTGGTGCTTGTTGCAGCGCGGGCAGTACTTCTTCCACTCCACGCGCTCAGGATGAAGACGCTTGTTCTTCATCGTGAAGTAGTTGCGGTTCTTACACTCGGTGCACCCGAGGATGATCTTCTCGCGCGGCATATCCCGGCTCCGTCACAGCTCTTCGAAAATTCCCGATAGTTCGGACCCACCTCCGGCTTTCACCGAAGTGGGGTGAGCCTTGCAACGTAGTAGAGCCGGACGCCACCCGCAAGTCACGGGCCCAAGCTATCCACACAGCCCGCCCGGCAGTCGCAAGTCACAGTGAATGCGAGCGTTACCGCTGGCCCAGGAGGCCCGAACCGCCCCCGAAATCCCCGTCAATAGCCAAAAATGACTGAATATTCGACGCCCGAACCCGAGCCCCCGGAACCGCGCCATTCCGGGCCCTGCGTCCAAGCACGGTCCGCGACGGCGACTACAAACCCAGCGCCTCCGCGAAGCGCACCAGGTCGGCCACCGAGTCGGCCTCCATTTTCTGCATCACCCGACCGCGGTGCACCTTGACCGTCTTGAGCGCGATCCCCAACTGCGCCGCGATCTGCTTGTTCGCCAACCCCTGCACCACCCCCTCGAAAACCTGACGCTCACGCGCCGTCAGCAGCGCCACCCGCCGCTGCACGCCGACCGACGCCTCCGCCCGCGCCGCAAGGGTCGCGCGCTTCGCGACCGCCCGCTCGACCGCATCGAGCAACGCGCCCGGATCGGCCGGTTTCTCGAGAAAGTCGACCGCGCCGTCACGCATGGCCTGCACCCCGGTCGCCACGGTCCCGAAGCCGGTGACAAACACCATCGGTACCTGTACGCCGCGCGCGTGCAGCGCCTTCTGCAACTCCAGCCCGGTCACACCAGGCATCTGCAAATCGGAGACGACGCACGACAACGCGGTCACATCGGCCGCAGCCAGGAAATCGCTCCCGGAGTCGAAGCCGCGTGCCGTATACCCAGCCACCTCAAGCAGGCGCACGACTGAAATGCGCGCCGCATCATCGTCATCGACCACCGCCACCACCTGTGGCTCGATCTGTTCTGCTTCACCCATGGTTCGTCACCTTCGTCACCTGAAGAGGGACCAGACTGTCGGTCCGGATTACGGGCCGGTGTTGCGCCGGCAGCCACAACGATACCACCGCGCCGGCGCGTGGCAGCTGCCCGGCCGCAATGTGTCCACCGTGCGCTTCCACCACGCGACGCGCGATGGCGAGCCCCATCCCCATGCCGCTGTCCCGGGTCGTCACGAACGGCTCGAATGCCGACCGTCGCATCGACGCCGGAAACCCTGTGCCGGAGTCGGCCACCGAAATACGCACCCCGTTGGCGACCGGCCGCGCCCGCACGAGGACTTGCCCGTTCGGTGCCAACCGTGCCGCTTCATGCGCGTTCTGCAACAGGTTCACCAGCACCTGCTGCAGCAAGACCCGCTCAACGAGCACCGCAGGCGTTCCCGGCGCCACGTGCACATGCCACTTCACACCGCTCGCGTCGAACTCCTGACGCAACAAGAGCGTCGTACTATCGACGAGTTCGCGCACGTCGAGCAACTCCCGCTCACCGTGCTCACGCTTGAGGAATCGGCGGAACTCACGGACCACCTGCGACGCCCGCCGCCCCTGCGCCACCACATCCAGCAACGCTTCGTCGATGGCGGCCGCATGCGCCCCGGCAGTCCCGTGCCGAGCAACAAGCCGACGTGCCACTTCCGCGTTGTTCACGATGGCGGCCAATGGTTGACCCAACTCATGGGACAGTGAAGCGGTCAGTTCGCCCGCCACTGCCACGCGCCCCACCTGGGCCAGCTCGCGCTGATGCTGTTCGGCCGATTCCGCCGCCTCGCGTCGCGCCTGCAGCTCCACCTCACGGGCACGCGCGGTGGCCACGGCGGCGCCCACTCGCGTGCGAAACACCAGAACCAACAACATGAGGACCATCCCCGCAGCCACGGCGCGAGGCCACCAGCGTTCGCTGAACAGCGGCGTCACCTCGAAGCGCAGGGGCCGCTCGCCATTCCCCCCCGGGCACACGCGCCTCGAAATGCAACGTGAAACGTCCTGGACGCAGGCCGGCGAGTCGGATTTCACGACGGTCGTTCAGCGCAATCCAATCCACGTCGCGCCCGTCCAGCCGGTAGCGGAACCGGGCGGCGTCGGCGAAGCGATAGGTGGGTAGACTGAACCCGACCAGCAGCACGCGTTCGCCGGCGCCCAAAGTCAGTTCGCCATCACCGTCGAGGCGTCCACCGTCTCCAGTGCGAACCGAGTCGATCTGCACCACGGGCGTCGTGCCCGACGTCAGCACATTGTCGGTATTGACCTGCACGAGTCCGCTCACGTTTGCGAACGCGAGCAGCGACGGCCCCATACGAGCCGCTGCCGGTCGCCCACTGTTTCCTTCCGGCACCCCCTCGGCAAACGTCAGCAGGCGCACGCCCGGCATTTCAGTGCTGTCCGTCAGCCAGCGGTGCAACGACGCCAGCGGCACGACGGACAAGCCGAGGTTGCCCGGCATCCACGCTCGCCACGTTCGTCGGTGATGATGGCCGAGACCGTCCGATCGGTGAGCGGAACGGCGCGCGCGCGTGCGCCAACCCGGAAGTGCCACAGGCCGCTGCCGTACGTGCCAATCCACAGGCCCCCGCGTTCGTCTGCCAGCAGCGCGCGTGGCACGGCTTTCGGAATGCCATGCAGCTTGTGGAAGTGCGTGACTTCCCCGCGATACCAACGCGAGAGCATGCCGATTTGCCCCATCCACACGGCGCCATCGGCAGACTCCGCAAGACTGTAGACTGGCGCCTCGGTGGGTACCGTCCAGCCGGGGAGAAAGTCCACGGTGTCACTGGGCAATACTCGGCCAACTCGACCGTCGGATAGCCCGAACAGCACGGTGTCTCCGTGCTCAAGCAGCGAGATTACTTCCGGTGGGGTCGGAAGAAACGACTCGATCGTGAACACCGTGTCGCGTCGCGACGCCGTGCGTTGGCGTAAAGTGTTCATCGCGCGCCGGCGAATGGCGCCATCTCCCCCAATCCACAGCCGATCGCGCCGGTCAAGCAGCAAACTGCGCGAGCAGCTGTTAGGTGTTGGGCGGGCGATCCGACCAAGAAGCCGCCCGTCGCGATCGAGGTGCTGCACATCGCTACACCCTGACGTGACCAATACCGTTCCGTCGCCGGAACTTGCAAGGGAACCGGATTCGATCTCGGGCAAGACCTCACGGCCGGAGATGAGGCGGGCAGACTTCTGGCGCAACACCAGCATGCCTTCGAGCGTGCCGAGCGCCATGAGTCCGTCCGGCAAGGTGGAGATCTCCACTACTTTTGCGCCGGCATCGAGCACGAGTTCTGGACTCGCTGGAGCGCTATCCGTTACCTCGGTCCCCGCCGGACCAACAGCCGACGGGCGATGGCGATAGAGGCGCTGACCAACGGCGAACCACACCGTGCCTGCTGAATCGCTGGCAACCGAATTGACGGCGTCGGCGGTGGGATGCACCAACCGCGCGCGCCCCTGCTCGTACACCCAGAGGCCGGTGGGGAAGCCCATCCAGACGCGACCGATGCGGTCGAGGTGCAAACCGACATTGCCCTGAAAGCGGCCGGTTTCCGGTGAGGCGAGAATGGTGGCTACGCCGGCATCGGTCACCCGCACAAGCCCTCGCGGTCCCGTGTACAACAGAGCACCATCTCGATCGCGAAGCAGTGGACTGTACGACGGATAGGGAAAGGCCGTACTCCAGCGACCATTCCGCCACCGATGCACGTCGGTGCCTTCACGGATCCACACCTCACCGGGCCGATCGGCCAGCAGCGCGTCGATGCTGGTGATGTTCTGATCGCGGATGAGCGTGGGCAGGCTGTCCACGAGTCGCCCCCCACGCAATCGCGCCACAGTGCCGCTCGGGGAGCCGATCCACAGCTCGGGACCATTGGCGTACAACGCCGTGGCAGCATTGGTGGAGAGGAACGGCAGTTCGGATGCGGACAGCGGCATCACGGAGCGCCCGTCGAATCGGAAGATGCCACCAAAGGTGGAGCCCCACACATAGCCCTTATCGTCGACGACGATCCTCGTTACCGTCGACTGCGGCAACCCTTGGGCGACCGTCCAGGGAAGGACGGAATATTCATCGATGAACAGCGACACGCGTTGAAGCCCGCCAACGGGCTTCGCGTTCACTGTTTGGGCCGCCATTGGCCGGCCGGATGCAAGCAACGCGCACAGCACCAACACGACGAGCCGGGACCACATTCGTGGTCCCGGCCCGCTGCGCCTACGCCATCGCGTCTTGTTCGCCTGCGGTTGCCCCTTCATACCCTAAGGATCGGCAAGGCAAGGGCATCCGTGAAGTCCTGCGTGAAGTCCTGCGTGAAGCAATCGCGATCAGAGCGCGCGGCACTGCTCCTTCTTCTCCCCGGCACTGTTGCCAGAGCCGGTCGGCGCGGGGGCGTTCTCCTTGCACTCGAGGACCTGGCGAATGCGATTGGCCAACAGCGTCACGCCGCCCCGATTCTTCTCGATCTGCATGTTCCCGCCCACCACCGCGGCCTCGCTGCGAAGGGCACCGGCGTTTTCGGCAAACTGTACGTCACCATTCACCGTAAGCCGAGCCAGTTCGGCCCGCTCGGCCTTGGTAACCTGCACATCGCCGGTGATCCGGCTATCGGTCGAAACCAGCGATGCCCCGACTTCTTCGATCTGCAAGTTGCCGCCGATCGTGGTGTTTTCGATGCGAGCCACGGCCCGGCGCTTCACCTGCACATCGCCGTTGACCGTCGTGCCACCGGCGGTGGTCACGCTGCGTGCGTCTTCCGCCTGAATGTTGCCGTCGATGCGCGCGCCGTTGGCGATGATGACGCCGTCGAAGGCCACCTTGACGCTGCCGCGCACCCGCGTGCCGTTCAGCGTACACGAGGCACCGGCGAGGACATTCACGTCGTCCACGGTGACCGCAGCCAGCACCCCATTGCAACGGGAGGCCACCGTGGTCGATGACGTGCCGGTTTGGCCATTGTTGGTGGTGTTGGAGCCACTGCCGGCACCGCTGGTGGTGCCATTCGTCGTGCCATTGGTCCCGCCCCGACTTACGGCGGCGGTGGGCTCCGCAGGCGTGTTCGAGTCGCTGCTGCAGGCGGCGAGGGCGAACAGGGCCACTGCGGAAACGGCGGCCGTGGCGGGGGCGACAGATCGACGGACGGTGGGCTGCTGAGACATGCGCGAATGCTCCATGAAATGTTGATCATTGCCGTGTTCGGCGAGGAGCATTCTGTGCGAGTCCCTCGCACGGCGTTGTGCGCGGGATCACGATTGCACCGCATTTCCGCCACCTGTATGCGTTTTGTTACAGCTTGTCCCACACCGACGACAGGCTTCTGTCCGCTGGCGAGGACAACCATTGGACCAGAAGAAATGAAGAACGCCCCGGCGGCCACTTTGGCCACCGGGGCGTTCTTTGAATCAGAGCTCACGACCGGGATCGAACCGGTGACCTCATCCTTACCAAGGATGTGCTCTGCCGACTGAGCTACGTGAGCGTCCTGCAACTTGCAAACACAGAGCGGGAGACGGGACTCGAACCCGCGACATCAAGCTTGGAAGGCTAGCGCTCTACCAACTGAGCTACTCCCGCGTCGTTCGGTCTTACTCCGCCGGCGAACCGGAGGTCCTGCAGTGGTGGGGGAAGGATTCGAACCTTCGAAGGCTTGCGCCGTCAGATTTACAGTCTGATCTCGTTGGCCACTTGAGTACCCCACCCAAGTTTCCGCCGGCCATCGCTGACCTGCGGCGAGAGCTGACGAGGGGGCTCGAACCCCTGACCTGCTGATTACAAATCAGCTGCTCTACCAACTGAGCTACGTCAGCAGAAAAGGACCCGAACTCCCAGAGACCCCAATGCTAATGGGGCAGTGTGGCTTTCGGTAGCTCCCCCGCCCCATCTCCCTCAGGCAGATCAGCCCCGCCGCCAGCGGGTACCCGACGGGCCGTCTTCGATGAGAATGCCACGGGCGGTCAGTTCGGCGCGCGCGGCATCAGCGGCGGCGAAATCCCGTCGTTCCCGCGCCGCTTTCCGGGCCGCCAGCCGTTCTTCCACCCAGGCCGCCAGTTCGGCTTCGGTCTCCTGCTCCGGCACCAGGTCGAGTACCGAGTCCATGAGCCGGAACGCCGCCCGTGCGCGCTCGAGCGCCGCCAGATCCGTCCCGCCGGCGTCGAGTTCGCGGTTGGCCTCGGTGATGAACGTGAACAGCGCCGCCAACGACTCAGGGGCGTTCAGATCATCGAACAGCGCCTCTAGAAAGGCCTTCTCCGCCCGCGTGGCTGCTTCGGCCAAAGCCGGAGTGCCGCCAGTGGCGTCCGCCAGGCGCAAGGCGAATGCACCGATGCGGTTGACCGCCGCGCGCGACTGCTCGAGCGAGTCCTCGCCCAGGTTGAGCTGCTTGCGGTAGTGGGCGTTGAACACGAAGTGCCGATAGACCGTGCCGCTGATCCCCTGCTCGCGCAGCTCCACGACATTGGCCACGTTGCCCACCCGCTTGGCCATCTTGGCGCCGTCGGTGAGCAGGAACTCGCCGTGGCACCAGCAGCGGGCGAACTGCTTGCCGGTGGCCGCTTCGCTCTGGGCGATTTCGTCTTCGTGGTGCGGGAAGATCAGGTCGATGCCACCAGCATGCAGATCGAAGGTCTCGCCGAGGTACTTCATGGCCATGGCCGAGCATTCAAGATGCCAGCCCGGGCGTCCACGTCCCCATGGGGAATCCCACGCGGCGCCGGTGCTTTCGTCTTCCGGCTTGGCCGCTTTCCAGAGGGCAAAGTCCTGCGCGTTTTCCTTGGCGTATTCGTCTTGTGCCACGCGCGCGCCGCTCTTCACCTCGCGCTTGTCGAGTTGGGAGAGCTTGCCGTAATCGGCGAACTTGTCGATGGCGAAATACACGGAACCGTCGTCGGCCACGTAGGCCACACCGTTGGCCACGAGCCGCTCCACAAGCTCGATCATCTCGGGGATGTGCTCGGTGGCCTTGGGATAACGCTCCGCGTCTTCAATGCGCAGGTAGCGACGATCCTTGTGGAACAGCTCGGTATACGGCTCAGTTACTTCGAGAATGTGCTGCCCGTTCGCCTGCGCCTTGCGAATGATTTTGTCATCCACATCGGTGAGATTCATCACCTGCTCCACCTCCCAGCCGGCAAGACGGAAGGCCCGCCGCAACAGATCCTCGAAGAGGAAGGTGCGGAAGTTACCCAGATGGGCGGCGTTGTAGACCGTCGGCCCACACGTGTACATGCGCACCGTCTGTCCATCGGTGGGCGCGAACGGCTCGACGCGGCGCGTGAGCGTGTTGTACAGGCGGAACTCGGGCATCGGGGGCCGGATTGCAGGTTGCGATGAAGCCTTGAAACGCGTGGGATCTGGACGCAAAGTAACGCGTTGAAGATATGCGGTCGGTCCTGCCGTCTGTTACCCACCCTCTCCGGAAACGTCCATATCCACTTCGCCGTCCTCGTCGTTGTCGTCCCGCGCCCGTAATGCAGCCGTGGTCGTCGCCCTCGTGGCCGTGGGGCTCGCGGCTCGTAACGGAGACCAGCAACCGGCCCCGGTTCGCTCAGCCCGCCCAGCCGCCGGTCGTGCCGGCCGCGCCTGCCCTGCCCGATAGTGCGGCCGTCGACAGCGCCGTCGCTGGAGCCGTTGCCGGCGCCGACTCGCTCCTTGATTCGGCTGCGGTGGCGGCCCTCGATTCGATGACTGCCGCCATGGAAGCGAAGGCAGCTGAGGTGGCCACCGCACCGGCCACATGGCCGGTTGACGCTCAGACGGGGCAGACGCTCATCAACGGCCGCCCGGTGGTGGGCCGCGTGTTCATCATGCAGAAGACCGACGGCACGGTGAAGTATCCCAACGTGGCCGATGTGATTTCGCATGAGGCCTTGGCGCCGTTGCCGGCAGTGGTGGGCACCAGTTACACGCAGGCACCTCTCACGAACCAGCGCCGTATGCGCGGTGTCATGATTCAAAGCACGCTGTGGGACATGGACACCAAGCGTTCGGCCGTTCGTCAGCGCTACTACCCTGCCAGCACGCCGGCCAACCAGCTGGGCCAGTAACTACCCACCGTCGTGCGGGCTGAGCAGACGGCCGTGATGCAACCACACCTCGCGTGACGCGAGCGGGGTGTGGGCCACCTCGACCCGTTCCGATGGCCATGACATTGTTGATTCCGCCGCACCCGCATATTCGGGTGCGGCGTTTTCATTGAGGGTGTGGCGGGCCGGCCATTCAGCGGCGTCCAGGATCGTACGCGGCGTGTGGGCTGGCACCATTGCATGTGTGAGCGGCGGCGCCGGGACCACCAGCACCAAGGCTCCACCGCGGCATCGCGCACGCTGTGCCCAACGTGCCCACTGTCGGCGCTCGGAGACCGAAACGCTGCCCTGACGAGAGGCCCGCATGAGATGCACCACGGGCTGCTCGTATGGGAGCGCTTCGGGGGCTGGTTCAGACCGCATTGAGGGCGACTCCTGCCACCCCATTTGCAGCGCAGCTACGGCATGGACACTGATGCTGCAGCGGCGGATACGAACGCCTGGCGCGCAGTACCGTTCGCCGCGGAATCGATGCCCAAGGGCCAGCTGATTACCGCTGAGCGCCGCGAGCAGCACCCGCGCGCTGGCCGGGTCGCTGTGATGCACCACGGCACAATCGCCGCGATACACCACGAAGTGCACGTGGTCGAGCAGTCGCACGGTGGCGCTGCACAACGAGGGAAAGCCCGCCTGCCATTCGGCCGTGGCATTGGCAAGCGCGAGGAGCGGGGGCGAAGCAGAAGGAAATCGCATGGCCCACGATGCGTCGACTCCGCATGACGTGTGTCATCGGAATCGTGCACGTGGGCTCATGGCGACGCGCCAACGTCAGGCGCCGGTTTTCCCCAGCTGTTCGATCTCGGCGATCAGATCGGCTTCCGCTGTTTTGTGCTCAGGCGTAGCGGCAGGCAATTGCGCCGGCGGTGCCGCCGGCGCTGCGGGTTCGGCCGCACCGGCTGCCAGCTGACGCGATGCCTGCGGCGCACCAGCCGACAGCATGCCCATACGCTGCTTGAGCGCCGACAACTGCATATCGGCCGATGCCCCACCGGTGGCACGTTCGAGCTGCTTGAACTCGCCGGCCAACCGATCGCCGCTGAACTCCTCGTCGATTTCCTGCGCCGCCTGCAGCTGCCGTTCGTTGGAGGTGATCTTCTCCTCCATTCGAGCGAAGGCTTCGAAGGCGGAATTTTCCGACAAGCCCGACATGGTCTGCGAAATGCGCGCCTGTGCCTCGGCACGCCGCTGGCGCGCGAGCAGCAGATTCTTCTTGCGCTTCGCCTCTTCGATCTTGTCGTTGAGATCGCGCAGCGACTGCTTGAGCTTTTCGGTTTCGAGCTTGTGCGCTTCCCACGTGGTAGCGAGCGCCTGTCCGTGCTCGAGATGCTCCTGGCCGCGCATGAGCGCCTGCTTGGCGAGGTCGTCACGGCCTTCCTGCACCGCCAGCATGGCGCGCTTCTCCCAGTCGTCGGCGAGCTTGAACTCGGCCTCCGCCTGGTCTTTCAATCGCTTTTCGTCGGCAATGGCGGCAGCAACCTGCTGCTTGGCTTTCGCCAGCTGGTTGCGCATGTCAACGATGATCTGATTGAGCATCTTCTCGGGATTTTCCGCCGAGGAGATGAGGTCGTTCAGGTTCGACTTGATCAGCGTCGAGAGACGGTCGAAAATGCCCATGGATCAGCGAGCCTCGCGGAAGGCGGCCAGCTCACGCAGATGTCCCGTGAGCGAAAGTGTCATGCTTTCGAACGACGCGAGGAACTCCTCAAAGTCCAGGTGCGCGAGTTCGAGCGCTTCGGTAAGCACCACCGCATCGCCATCAATGCCGTAGGCGCCGTGCAGCAGGTCGGTGGCGTTCAGTTCGAGCAACCGGCGATTGAGGGCGGCGGACTCGCCAGCATCGGCGGGCACCGGCATGACCTTCACGCGCAGCAGAACGACCGGCGGATTGTGGGTAACCACGACATCGAAGTCGAGGGAGCCACCAGGGCGTACGACCCAGAGACCGGGTTCGACTTCCTGATAGGTAGCCTCTTCGGCACCGAGCCGATCGAGGAATGCTTCGATGTCTTCACGCGTGACCATGGTCAGTTCCCTGTGGGTTCGGTTGCTGAGCCGTACGGGACAGGGCGCGGTTTCGTTTCGACACGTTGCCAGTTCCCTTGGAGAAGATATGCCGTGACGGCGTCTGGGACAGGCACCAGGCGTCGCTTACGGGCATCGGCCCGCGTACATCGCCCCCATGGTGCCCTCGGTGACCAGCAGAATCCGCCCATCGGGCACCCAGGCAATGCCTTCGGCCGTGTTTTCCCGGATCGGGAGCGCGCATCGCGCGACCGCCGCTCCGGGCTTGCCGGTGGCAGGATCGGTTTCGAACAGATGCACGGCGCCGTAACTCAACAACACCAGCAACCGTCGGCCGTCGGGGAGCAGCGGAGAGAGACTGGCGTCGGTGACCCAGTCGTGCGCGGCGCCTTTTACCGGGGTAATGGGCAGGGAGTCAATCACGTCAGCAACAAACTCGCGCTGCTCCCAGGCCGACCGCGGCACGTGGTACACGCGTACCGGCCGGAAGCGGCCGGCGGCATCGCGAGTTGGGCGCTTGGTGACCAGCCACAGACTGCCGTCGGCGCCGGCGTACATCGCCTCCACATCGTGCGGCCCATCGGTATAGCGCAACGTCAGTGAACGCGACACCGAGACACTCACGCTGGTGTGCAGCGGCTCGACGAGTTGGTGCAAGGTGAGTTCGTCACGACGCGCGCTGTTATCCCCGATATCGCCGATGGTGATGCACTGCCCCTCGGCGCACGGCCCTGATGCAAGCGCTTCCCAGTCGCGGTTTTTCGTTCCCTTCACCAGCACGCGTCCCAAGGCATGCCCGGTGGAGTCGTAGGCAAACAGGTATTCGTCGTTCCCGCTGTCGTTCTGACTCCAGAGCACACCAGGCTCCGCGATGGACGCCACGGCACCGGATGCTTCGTCGAGTTCTTTGTCGCCGAGACGCCCCACACGCACGACTTCGCGCATGAGTGGCTCGCCGTCGCGCTGCCACCGATACCGTGCGGAGCCCTGCTCACACGCCGCCGCGAGCACGGTCATGGCGACCAGAGTTCCGGCTCCCACTCCGCGACGAACCCGGTGGCGCACTGCGTCAGCCACCGGATCGTTTGATCTCGTACAGTCGCTCACGGGCCAAACGACGGCCGGTTGGCGTTGCCGCGAGTCCGCCGCCGGCCGTCTCGCGGTAGCGCACGTCCATGCTGGCCCCAATCTCCCCCATGGTGTCGATGACTTCGTCGGCGGGGATGGCGAATTCCACGCCAGCCATCGCCATCTCGATGGCAGCGAGGGCGATGGCTGCTCCGGTGGCATTGCGGAACACACACGGCAGTTCGACGAGGCCACCCAACGGGTCGCACACCAGCCCCAGCGTACCCTGCTGGGCGAGCGCGGTGGCGTGTCCAACCTGCCGCGGCGTCCCGCCGAGCATCTCCACGGCGGCGCCAGCCGCCATGCCCGCCGCGGCACCGGTTTCAGCCTGGCAGCCGCCTTCGGCACCCGACAGCGAAGCCCGTTCGGCGACCACAGCACCGATCAGTCCGGCCGTCGCCAACGCGTCGACGACCTTTTCGTCATCGATGCCCTGCGCTGCGGCAAGCCCTGTGAGAACCGCAGGCAGCACCCCAGCGCCGCCGGCGGTGGGCGCCGCGACAATCACGCCCATGGCGGCGTTCACCTCCTGTACGGCCAAGGCCCGCGCCAGCACATCGCGAAAGGGCGTGCCGGCGAGGGGACCAGCGGGCCCGGTGCGCATTTTGGCGGCGTCACCGCCCACCAGCTCCGATGCGCTGCGCAGATCGCCCACCAGCCCACGATCGACGGCGCCACGCATGACCACCAGCGCCCGCCGCAATGCGTCGCGAATTTCTTCGACGGGTCGCCCCTGATCCTGTGCTTCTGCCTGCAATGCCACCGCGGAGAGCGTCGTGTGACGCGACTCCGCCTCGCGAATCGCGTCGGCCAAACTCCGGAACATCAGCGCCTCTCTGCGTGACGGACTTTCATGCGCTCACCTTGTCGAGCCGGAACGCCCACGTGACCCATGGCAACTCCCGAATGGCATCGCGCACAGCCTCACCCGGTTGATCATCGACTTCGATAACCATGAACGCGTCGCCGCCACGCTGTTTCCGTGAGAGCTTGAGCGTGGCGATGTTCACGTTGGCCTCAGCAAGGAGGCCGGCAATGCGCGCCACCGATCCCTTCACATCGTGCGCGACAAGTACGATGGTGTGCAGGTTGCCGGATACTTCAACGGGGTACCCGTCGATTTCCGTCACCATGACCCGACCGGCGCCGAGTGATGCGCCCACCATGCATGAGCGGCGCTCGCCGCGCTCGAGGGTCATGCGCACCGTATTGGGATGCGCTTCGTCGCCCAGCGATGTTTTTTCGAACTGGTAGTCGAGCCCTTCGCGCTCCATGATGTCGAGCGCCGTACGCAGTCGCTCATCGTCGGGACGAAATCCCATGAGCCCGCCTACAAGCGCCTTGTCGGTGCCGTGACCCTCACCGGTGCGCGCGAAACTGCCGTGCAATTCGATGTGAGCCTTTTCGGGAGTGCCGCCCACGAGACAGCGGGCCAGGAGGCCGAGGCGGCAGGCACCGGCGGTATGACTGGAGCTCGGCCCCACCATCACGGGGCCGATGATGTCGAGGAGAGAAACCATGGTGACCGGAATGTAGCGGAAGGGAAATGCTGTGCTAACCTCGCAGCAGCGGTTCGAGATAGCGGCCGGTGTGGCTTTCCTTCACCTGTGCCACCACTTCCGGTGTGCCCTGTGCCACGATGGTACCGCCCCGCACCCCACCCTCGGGGCCAAGATCGACAATCCAGTCGGCTGTTTTGATGACATCGAGGTTGTGCTCGATCACGAGCACGGTGTTTCCCCGGTCCACCAGCTTGTGCAGTACATCGAGCAGCACTCGCACATCTTCGAAATGCAAACCGGTGGTGGGCTCGTCGAGGATGTACAGCGTGCGCCCGGTGTCGCGCTTCGACAGTTCGGTGGCAAGCTTCACGCGCTGCGCTTCGCCGCCGGAGAGTGTGGTGGCACTCTGGCCGAGGTGGATGTACCCCAGCCCGACATCACGCAGCGTCTCGAGCTTCTGCACGATGCGCGGCTGATGCTCAAACACGCTGCAGGCATCTTCGACGGTGAGGTCGAGGACCTCGGCGATGCTGAGCCCCCGGAAGCGCACCTCGAGTGTTTCCCGGTTGAACCGCTTGCCCTTGCATACGTCGCACGGCACAAACACGTCGGGGAGGAAGTGCATCTCGATCTTCACGAGCCCGTCGCCCTGACACGCCTCGCAGCGACCGCCCTTCACGTTGAACGAGAAGCGCCCGGGGCCGTAACCGCGAATCTTCGATTCAGGGAGCTCCGCGAACAGCTCACGCACCGGCGTGAACACGCCGGTGTATGTGGCCGGATTCGACCGCGGCGTGCGGCCAATGGGACTCTGGTCGATATCGATGATCTTGTCGAGATGCTCAAGCCCCGTGATGCGCGCGTGCGCGCCCGGAATGACGCGCGCCCGGAAGAAGTGCCGCGAAAGCGACTTCTGCAGGATGTCGGTGACCAGCGTGGATTTACCCGATCCGGAGACGCCGGTCACGGCCACGAAGGTGCCCAACGGGAACTCCGCCGTGACGTCCTTGAGGTTGTGTTCGCGCGCGCCGTGCACGGTGAGGGTGCGCTCCGCATTGCGCGCGCGGCGCTGCGCGGGCACCTGAATGGATCGCGTGCCCCGCAGATACGCGCCCGTGATGGAGGCTGGCGTATTCATGACATCCTGCACCGTGCCGGCAGCGATGACTTCGCCACCATGCTTGCCCGCACCGGGCCCGAGATCGATCAGATAGTCGGCATCGCGGATGGTCTCTTCGTCGTGTTCGACCACGATGACCGTGTTGCCGAGATCGCGTAGCTGCCGCAGCGTATTGAGCAAGCGCCCGTTGTCGCGCTGATGCAAGCCGATGCTGGGTTCGTCGAGAATGTACAGGACACCAACGAGCCGCGACCCAATTTGGGTAGCAAGGCGAATGCGCTGCGCTTCACCACCCGACAGTGATTCGGCGCTGCGATTGAGCGTGAGATAGTCGAGCCCCACGTCAACCAAAAAGCGCAGGCGCTCTTTGACTTCCTTGAGGATGGGGCCGGCGATGCCCGCATCGAGACCGGGGTGGCCCGGGCTGCGCACGGGCACACTTTCGAAGAACGTGAGCGCGTCGGCGATGCTCTGGTCTACCACCTGACCGATATGCTTGCCGTGTACCGTGACCGCAAGCGACTCCGGGCGCAGGCGTTGGCCCTGGCACGATGGGCATGGTGCTGCGACCATGTACGCGTCGAGCTCCAGGCGAACGCCGTCGGAGCTGCTTTCGTCGTAGCGACGTTGCACGTGCGTGACGATGCCCTCCCACGACGTCTCGGGCGCCTTGGCGGCGCTCTTCGCCGCGGCACCTTTCACGGCCTTCTTCACCGCTTTGCGCGCGCGCGGTTCGGCGTCGCTCATGCCATACAGCAGTTGCTGGCGCACCTTGGCCGGAATCTTTCCCCACGGTGCGTTGAGATCGAATTCCAGAAGCTTGGCGAGCCCGGGCAAGATGACCTTGCGCAGATAGCCATCCGGCTCCCCCCACGGCAGCACCACGCCTTCGAGAATGGAAATGCTTGGATCACCGAGCACGAGCGTTTCGCTCACGCTGCGTGTGGTACCCAGCCCGCTGCATGTTTCACACGCCCCGAACGGCGAATTGAACGAGAAGTGTCGCGGCTCAAGCTCCGGCATGGAGATGCCGCAGTTGGGGCAGCCATAGCGCTCCGAAAACATTTCGGTGGTCGGCTCCGGCCCATCGTAGCGCACGACTTCCGCCAAGCCTTCAGCGAGTCGAAGCGCCGTTTCCACCGAATCGGTAATGCGCCCGCGATCGTCGGCGCGCACCACGAGGCGATCGACCACCACCGAGATCGAGTGATTGAGACGGCGGTTGAGCTTCGGCGGATCGGCCAACTCAATGAGTTCACCGTCGACGACGGCGCGCACGAACCCCTGCTTGCGGGCGCCTTCGAACAGCTCGCGAAACTCGCCCTTTCGTTCCTGCACCAGCGGCGCCCGAATTTCCAGACGCGTACCCTCTGGCCACGCGAGCACCTGTTCGGCGATCTGTGTGGGGCTCTGGCGTTGCACCGCACGACCGCAGCTGGGACAGTGCGGGGTACCTGTGCGGGCATACAGCAGGCGGAGGTAGTCGTAGACTTCGGTGACCGTGCCTACCGTGGAGCGCGGATTGTGACCAGCGGCCTTCTGCTCGATGGAGATGGCCGGAGAGAGCCCCTCGATAGCATCGACATCGGGCTTTTCCATAAGCCCGAGAAACTGACGCGCGTAGGCCGACAGCGATTCCACATACCGGCGCTGCCCTTCGGCGTAGATGGTGTCGAACGCCAGCGACGACTTGCCTGACCCGGACAATCCGGTAACAACCGTGAGCTTGTCGCGCGGGATCGTGACGCTGATGTTGCGCAGATTGTGCTCGCGGGCGCCACGGACCACGAGGGAGTCGGCCGCCGGTACGGGTTCCGGCGCTTTGGTTGGCGCGGCAGCCGACGCGGTGGACTTCTTCGCAACCGGCTTCGCGGATTTCTTCGCAGTCGGGTTCGTCGATTCAGACATAGTCTTGGAAGCTGCGGGGAGCTGAAGATGGAAACAACCCCGCCGCTGGCGTGGGCGGGCGAGGAAGTTGCCAAGGGGTAGGCTTGGGTCGTCTATCCCGCATGATCGAGATCTCGTCGCTCTCCAAGCGCTTCGGCGAATTCACCGCAGTGCGCCAGCTCGACCTCGTGGTCCCGGCCGGTGAACTGTTCGGCTTCCTTGGCCCCAACGGGGCCGGCAAGACCACCACCATGCGCATGATCGCCGGTATCCTGCAGCCGACGGCCGGTTCCATCCGCATCGCCGGCCACGACCTGCTGGCGCATCCGCTACAGGCCAAGCGGGCCCTGGGCTTCATTCCGGACCGGCCGTTCATCTACGAGAAGCTCACTGGCATCGAATTCCTGCGCTTCAGCGCCGGACTGTACGGCGAGGCCGGTCCTGATGTGGACCGGCGAGGGCACGAGCTGCTCGCGCTTTTCGATCTTGAACCGTGGCGCGACGAACTGGTGGAGAGCTACAGCCACGGCATGCGCCAGAAGCTCATCATCGCCAGCGCCTTCGTGCACCGGCCCGCCGTCATCGTGGTTGATGAGCCCATGGTAGGGCTCGATCCCAAGTCTTCGAAGATTCTCAAGGACCTGTTCCGCGAGTACACGAGGCGTGGCCACACGGTCATGATGAGCACGCACACCCTCGAAATTGCCGAAGGAATGTGCGATCGCATCGGCATCATGCAGCGGGGCGAGCTCGTGGCGTGCGGAACCATGGACGAGCTGCGTGCCTCCACCGGCCACGACGATGCCCTCGAGGACATCTTCCTGCGCCTGACAGGTGACCGCGTGGCGCGGGAACTGGTCGAGGTGCTCGATGCGTGAAGCCGCCGCGGCTGGCGTCGCGGCCAACGTCGCCTCTCCACCCGAAGCGGGCGCGTGGTCGTTGCTGCGCCCGAAATGGCAGATGGCGCGCAATCGCACGCGCCACCATCAACAGGGTGACCTGCGTCGCATCGTGGTGGTGAGCCTCGTCGCCCTCGGCTTCTGGAGCGGCGCGTTCGTGCTGGCGCTCAAACTGCTCCGCTACTTCCGCAACGCGGAGGACATCGGGGCGTTGTTGGCCGCGAAGTTACTGGCCATGATCCTGCTGTCGTTCGGCTCCATTCTCCTGTTGTCGAACACCATCGCGGCGTTGTCAAACTTCTTTCTGGCCCGTGATCTCGACCAACTGGCCGCGGCTCCCGTGCGCAGCGGTGCGCTCTACCGCGCGCGACTCGCGGAGACGGTGCTGCATTCGAGCTGGATGGTGGCGCTGCTACTGGTTCCATTGGTTGGCGCGTACGGCGTAGCCTATCGCGGCGGACCGGATTTCATTCTGTTCGCGCTGGCCGTGTTCGCGCCGTTCCTGCTTATTCCGGCCGCGCTGGGCTCGGGAGTTACGCTGCTGCTGGTGAATGTCTTTCCCGCCCGGCGCACGCGCGATTTGCTCAGTGTGATTGCCGCGTTGGCGGTGGCCGGGCTCGTACTGCTGTTTCGCGCGGCGCGCCCAGAGCAGTTGGCCCGCCCGGAGGGCTTCGCCAACTTCATGCAGTTCGTGGCGGCACTCGATACCCCGTCGTCACCGTGGTTGCCGAGTGAGTGGGTCAGCGAAGCGGTGGTGAAGTACCTCAGCGGTAAGGCCGCGTGGCAGCCGCTGCTGCGTCTGTGGGGGGTTGCGGCGGTGCTGGTGGGCATTGGGCACCTCCTGTACGCTCGGGGCTGGCGTCGTGCCTACAGCATGGCGCAGGAGGGCGCGACCAAGCGCGGGACGGCACGAACCGGTCGTCCGTGGCTCGACCGTGTGCTCGCCTTCCTGGGGCCGCTTCGTCGGGAACTGGTGCTCAAGGAACTGCGCGTATTCGCCCGCGACAGCACGCAGTGGTCGCAACTGGTACTGCTCGCTGTGCTCCTCGTGGTGTATGTGGCCAACGTGCGATACCTGCCACTGACCGGCGATGGGGTGACCGTGCTGCTGCGCAATCTCATCCCGTTCCTCAACCTCGCGCTGGCCGGTTTCGTGCTGGCCTCGATTGCGGCGCGCTTCGTGTTTCCGAGCGTTTCACTCGAGGGGCGCGCGCTCTGGCTGCTGCGTTCGAGTCCGTTGCCCATTCGGGAACTGCTTTGGGCAAAATTCTGGGTGGGTGCCGTGCCGTTGTTGCTGTTGGCGCTGCTGCTAGTGGGCGCCACGAATGTCATGCTGCGCGTGCAGCCGTTCGTACACATCGTGTCGCTGGTCTCGATCACGGCGCTGGTGTTTCCGCTCACCGCGCTGGCCCTCGGCTACGGCACGTTCTACCCCCGCTTCGACACCGAGAACGCCGCCCAGATTCCGACGTCGTTTGGCGGCCTGCTCTTCATGATCACAGCCATCGGGCTCATTGGGGCAATCGCCTTCCTGGCTGGACGTCCTGCCGCGCGATGGATTGTGGCCGAACACTTTGGCCGCGTGCGCGACCCGTTGGACATGGTGATGCCCTTTGCCTTAGGCGTGCTGGTGTGCATGGTAGGAACCGCCCTGCCGCTCGTGCTGGCCCGACGCAAGCTGGAGACGCTCGAACGGGGGTGATTGACCGGCGTCGGGTGCTTAGTTTCCGCCGCCATGCCCCCGCGCCAATCGCCCGTGCCGTTCGTCGAGGTTTCCGCCGAAGCGGCGACAGCGTTCCGTCGACGTCTCCACCGGTGGTACCGCCAGCACTCACGTGACCTCCCGTGGCGTCGCACCCGCGATCCGTATCGCATCCTGATCTCGGAGCTGATGCTCCAGCAGACGCAGGTCTCGCGGGTCCTCGATTTCTACCGGCGGTTCCTCGAGCGGTTTCCCGATTTGCACTCCCTGGCGAAAGCGCGACCGCACCGTGTGCTTGAGGCGTGGGAAGGACTCGGCTACTACGCCCGCGCGCGCAATCTGCACAAGCTGGCGAAGCACGTGACAGCTACGCGCGACGGCATCATTCCGGATAGTCCCGCGGCTTTGCGTGAACTCCCGGGCGTAGGCGCGTACACAGCCGGCGCGGTGGCTTCCTTCGCCTACGAAAAGCGCGCGGCGCTGGTGGACACCAACGTGGCGCGCGTGCTGCACCGCGTGTTCGCACCGGAACTCGCCCCCAAGAGCGGAGCGGGCCTCAAGCGTCTTTGGCACATTGCCGAACAACTGCTGCCGCGAACCGGGAAGACCACCTGGACACACAATCAGGCATTGATGGAACTTGGCGCGCTGGTGTGTTCGGCGCGTTCACCGAAGTGTGGCTCGTGTCCGGTGCATTCGATCTGCGCGAGTGCCGAACGGTTTGCCACAGCCCCGGTGCCACTGCGCCGCGTGCGGCGGCGCCGTTCCGAAACGACAGATGGAGGCACGGAGCTTTAGTACTCCGTGCCTCCGCACGAAATCAGACGCCGTAGTCGAGCGACGCGATCACGCGAACCAGGTACGCACGTACCGGTGCCACGTTGGCGGCGGTGATGCGGCCGCTCCGCACCAGCGCATCGAGCTCGTTCAGCAACGCCCCCAGCTGCCCGCGTGCCGATGCCGGCGATTCACGATCGATCGAGGCCGCCGCGTTGCGGACCTTCACGGCCAGCGAATTGGCGAGACCACGATTGAGCTTGGCGGTAGCACCAAGCTGCTCGATCATCGTGGCAATTTCCGCGAGGCCCTGCGCTGAACTGAGCACGGCAACGGTGGTGGTGGCGGTGCCGATGAGGCCACGAGTGTCGGTTACCGTCGCGGTGGCCGTGAACGTACCGGCCTGCAGATACGGCACGGTGGCGTTCACACCTTCACCGGTACGACCATCGCCGAAGGTCCACGCGTAAGTCAGCTCGTCGCCGTCGGCATCGGTGGAAGCCGAGGCCGAGAGCATGACCGACTCACCAGCGAGAATGGTGAACGGTCCATTCACCCGCGCCACCGGCGCCGACGTTTCGCTTTCGACGGCGATTTCGACCTGATCGTTGAGCAGCGACAGCACATCAAAACCACTGAGTGCTTCTACGGAGTCGACAGTGGTTTCGTAGGTTGTCCACGCCACGTTGCGGATGCCCGGTACGTTCGGCATGACCACGGCCAGCACGGTAGCCGCGCCCGGTGTGGAGAACGCCGCGAGCCCCTCATCCTTCGGCATGATCACGGCCACCTTCCACACATGACTGGGGATGGTGATCTTGCCCTCGTTCTTCACGGTGCCGATGCTGCCGGAAGCGCCCGCAATGATGTAAACCTCACGCCCACCCACCCGCGCCGAATCACCAAGCGCGCTTTCCAGCGCCGCCCACGGCCCCTGATTGTTGTCGGCCGCCTGCGGAATGATGTTCGAGAAGTAGAACGTGTGTGCGTTGTCGAGCGCGCCGGCCGTTCGATCGAACGAGCGCACCAGATGTCCGCGATCGATACCATATCCGGCCACGGCGCCAGCGCCGGTGTAGTCGGCCGTGGTGTAGCCGGCGAGCCCTGCCCCCTTGAGCTCCGGATCGAACGTGAAGCAGTCGCAGCGATCGAACTCACCGATGTGCGTGGCTTCGAGGTTGTAGCTCACCCAATTCGGAATACCGCGCGTGGGGCTGAACGACGTGGTGTATTGCATGCGATCGAGAATGATCTCGTCGGCGGCATTGCCGTCGCTGGGCCGACCGAATGCTTCGTTGCCGGCGTAGGTCGGCGACGCCCACGGCAAGGCGAGCCCGATGGCCAGCGCGTAAATGTCGCTCTTGCCCTCGGCGGTAGTGGCCCGCAGGATGGCCGTACCAGCGCCCGTGCCGGTGACGACGCCATTGGCGTCGATGGTGGCAATGGTCGGCGTTTCCGACGTCCACGTGATGGTCGTGGGGGTAACCACGCCGTCGACACGTACGGTGGCAAAGATCTGATCCTGGAAGCCCACCGGCAGCGCCGGATCACTACCGTCACGGCCGCTGAACGAGAAGGTGACACGCGGAATGCGCGGCGTGCGTCCATTGCAGCCGCCGTAATTCTCTGGAGCCGAGGCCCAGGTATCACTCAGCGACCGCTGCAGCGACGTACCCACCGGCGCCGATGACTGCGTGGCCACGATATCGCGCGACGCCATGCCCGCAGCCGGGCCGTTGGTTGCCGTGAATGTGCCTTCGTACGACAGGAATTCGACGACGCTGCCGTTGTTGTCAACGAGCGCGAAGCCATCAGGCGCCCCGTTCTGAATGCCGTCCTGCGGGTAGTCGATGGTCACGACGCCGCGATCGGCACAGGTCGGCACAATGCTGCCACTCAGAATCTGCTGACTGTACGCGACCCCACCATTGCCGTTGTACAGCACCACCGACCATCCCGTCAGGTTGGTCAATCCCGGCCCTTCGATCTCGATGAACTCACCAACATCGGTGCCGAAGTTGTCGTAGTGAATTTCGGAGAAGCGGATATCCGGCAACGACGGGGCGGCGATCACCGTAATGATGGCCTTGCCCACCTTGCCGTTCTCGCTGGTCGCCGAGATTTCAGCCGTACCGAGCGATTGCGCTGTGACCACACCGGCGCTGCTGACCGTAGCCACCGCCTCGTTGGCCGAGCTCCAGGTGTAGCTCACGCCGGACACGGTGAGGCCGCTGGCGTCCACAGCCGACGCGGCGAGTGTTGCCGTCTGCGAGATCACCACCGAGGCAGTCGAAGGCGTGACGGTGACCGTTTCCACCGGGCCAACCGTCGGGCCACCGGTGGTGCCGTCGTTGCAGCTGCCGAACGTGTTGGTGGCGAGCGAAACGGACCACGTGCCGCTGGCGCCGCGCTGCAGCGAGCCCTCAGGGAGGAAGGTGCTGCCACCGGTTTCGGAAACGCCCACGTCGGTGGACGTCACGCCGTTTGCCACACCGCCCACGCCGGCAAAGGTGCCTTCGTACGAAAGGAACTCGACGAGCCCCGATGGACCGGCGATTGCGAAGCCGTCCGGCGAGCCGTTCTGCAGCCCTGGCGTGCCGATGACCGCCACACTGCGTTCGGCGCTGCATTCCGATACGGTCGCTCCGCTCAGGGGATACGTGCCGTACACGGTGCCATTGGAGCCGTTGTAGAGCACCACCGAGTAGTCGGCGAGCGACGTGCCCGTGGGGAACGACACCTCGATCCGCTCGTTGACGTCGGCGCCGGCGTTGTCATAGTGGAACTCGCTGAAGCGCACGCTTGGCGGCGGCGTCGTGGTGAAATACCGCGGTGCCACGACATCGGCACTCGACGTCACCTGATCGGCCCCACAGGCCGTCAACAGCATGGCGGCGACAACCGCCATGCCCTTCTGCACTCGTGTTTGCATCGGTCTCGTGTTGGGGAGCAGCGTCGCCGCCTGCACACCGACATGTGTGGAAACGGTACCGCATGCTACCACCGCAACCCGACGTCCGTAAGCAACAAAAATCCCGCGTGACGGAGCCTTTACGGCCGTACGCGGGATTCAGTCACAACATGTTGCAGAACAACGAGATCATCCGTGCTGGCTTGCCACGAGCAAAAGGAAGCGTTCCTGCAGTGTGACGTGTCGTTCCGTGACTGGAATGGTCTCAGGCAGCGGCGAGCTGGGTGCCGCACCCGCTGCAGAAGCGAGACCCCACCAGGTCGATGGTCGTGCCGCAGGAGCCACAGGTCTCGGGCAGATACCGACCGCAACTGGAGCAATACGTGGCGTCGGGTTCGGGACGCGGCCCGCACACCCCGCAGGAGCGCACATCGGCACGTGCGCGGGCAATGGCGGCCTCAACCGGATCGAGCGACGCGATGTCGGCAGCGTCGGCAGCCACGCTGTCCACGGTCGCCGTGGTCCCGTCCGATGCCCGCAGTTCGGCCAACGCCTCACGTGTGTATCGCTGCTTGAGATCGGCGTAATCGCTATCGCTCAGCTTACCCGTTTCGCGATCGAACTCGATTTCGCGCAACGCATTGACCGCAGAGTTGGCTGTCTCCTCCGGTCGGGCCTTGGCGGACGCAACGTTATTGCCGCTCTCGCTGCTCGCATCGGAGGTGCCGAGTAGCGGCGAGAGCACGATGGTCAGGGCACCGAGGACGAGCCCCGTACCTACGACGAGCGGCATGGCGCCTTCGGGCAGGGCCATCACTTGTCCTCCCGCAACGCAGCCTGCAAGCGTGCCAGTTCTTCTGGGGTGGCATCGATGGCCGGGTCGGTTCCAGCCAGGCCACGTGCCGGACGCGCGGCATCAGCGGCCTTGGCATTCACCCGCCAGCTGCGCAGCAATGCGCCAATGCCCACAGCGCCAAACGCGACGGCCGCAAACGGCGCAAACCACGCCACCAAGCTGAAGCCTTCCTTGCGCGGCGCGTTGAGGATGAAATCACCGTAGGTGCCGGTGAGTGCCTCCATGATTTCCGCGCCCGTGTAACCACCGTCGACGAGACGCTGGATATCTCCGTGCACCGCCGGGGAGATGCCACAGGTGAAGTCGGTGGTGCGGCACGTGTAGATGTCGAGCGTACAGGGGCACGGACAGGCGAGCTCGCGCTCGAACGCCTCCACCTGCTTGGCATCCATGGTGGGCTTCGCTCCCGGCTTGGCTGGGCGCGAAATGGGCTTGTAGCTGTCGGCCGTCATGGCTTCGCCACCGGGCGCCGCCGCCTGTTGCGCCGCAGCCCCAGTGGAGACCACTGCCAGCCCGCCAACTACCGCCGTGACGCCGGCGACAAATGCGCGACGAGACTGCACGGCCGACGGGCCATGCCCGCGTGCTTCGTGTGTCACGCGCCAGCTCCAGCGGCTTCGAGTTCGCGACCCATGGGAATCTGGGCCACGTAGCCACTCTCACGCTCGGCCTTGACGGCCTGCGGCCACATCACGATGAGCCCACCGAAGGCCATGATGATGCCACCGAACCACACCCACCAGACGAGCGGGTTGAAGTTGATGTGCACAGCAGCCGTGTCGCGATCGACCGCGCCGGTGAACACCAGGTACACATCCTGCTTGGGCGACTCGAGAATGCCCACCTCCGTGGACGGCTCGAACGTCGGCTCACCGCTGGCATTGACATGCTGGCGCTTTTCGCTGGAGAGCAGTCCCATACGCTTGCCGTCACGCGTCACGTCGAACGTGACGGCCGTGACGCGCCGATTGAGCTGTTCGAAGAACGAAATGCCCTGGCTGGTGAACACCCACTCGTGACCATACGCATCGGTAGCTTTCACCGACTCGCCGGTTTTCAGCGTGGCCGTCACGTCGCGCTTGAACATGAGCCCGGCGAACGCGGCGAACAGCACCACTACGCCGAAGTGCACGATGTAGCCACCGTACCGACGACGGTTGCGACCGATGAGGCGGAAGAACGCGGCAAAGAACCCTTCGCTGTACATGCGGCGACGGGCGCCGACGCCCTTCACGAACTCCTGCACGATGGTACCGGTGACGAACCCGGCGAGCAGGTACGACACGAGCGCATACATATCGCGCATGCCGAGGGCGAGCAGCGCCACGAATACCACCACACCGGCAATGAGCGGCGCCGTGAACTGACGCTGGAGGTTCGCGACCGAAGCACGGCGCCACGCGATGAGCGGACCGATACCGGTGAGCGCGAGCAGCAGCAGGCCAAGTGGGCCGTTCACCGCATTGAAGAACGGCGGACCCACGGTGATCTTGTCGCCCTTCACCCATTCCGAGAGGATGGGGAACAGCGTGCCCCAGAGCGTGGCGAACATGATGCCAACCAGCACGAGGTTGTTGTAGAGGAAGGCGGCCTCGCGGCTCACCATGCTCTCCAGTTCAGCCTTGGCCTGCAGATCATTGAGGCGCGTGCTCACGAGGTACACTGTGAGCACCGTTGCCGCGATGAGGAAGGCGAGGAACCAGTTGCCGATGGGCGAGCGGGCAAACGCATGCACGCTTTCGATGACACCCGAACGCGTGATGAAGGTGCCGAGGATGGTGAGCAGGAAGCTGAGCACCACGAGCGTCACGTTCCATTTGCGCAGCATGCCGCGCTTTTCCTGGATCATGATGCTGTGCAGAAACGCTGTCACGGTGAGCCAAGGCAGGAAGCTGGAATTCTCCACGGCGTCCCACGCCCAATAGCCTGCCCAACCGAGTTCCACGTACGCCCACCACATGCCGAGTACGATCCCAACGGTGAGGAAGAACCAGCTCACCAAGGCCCACCGACGGACAGCGCCCAGCCACTGCGTATCGAGTTGCCGTGTGACGAGCGCACCGATGGCGAAAGCGAACGGAATGGCGGTGCCCACGTAGCCCAGATAGAGCATGGGCGGATGCGCGGCCATGCCCGGATTCTGCAACTGCGGGTTCATGCCGCGGCCGTCGGCCGGCACCCAGTCGAGGCGCTCGAACGGATTCTCCGCAAACGCCATCGTCATGATGAAGAACAACGCGACGACTCCGAGCGTCCCCGTGACATACGGCATCATGGCGCGGTTCTTGTCGCGATTGGTGAAAACCGCCACCGCCGCGTAGAACGTCATGATGAGCGCCCAGAAGAGCAGCGAGCCCTCCTGTCCGGCCCAGAATGCCGTGAACAGGTAGACCTTCGGCAGATTCGCGCTCGTGAACGAAGCGACGAACTTGAGCGAGAAGTCGTGCGTGAAGAGCGCCGTCCACAGGCCGATGGAGGCCAGGAGGGTGAAGCCGAACGTGGCGTACATGGCCCGTTCGCCGCTCTTGATGAGATCAGGGCGGCCTTGGAGGCCGCCCGCAAAAGACACCGTGGTCGTCCAGGCCGCCATAAGCAAGGCGATCCAGAGCGACAGCTCACCAACGAGAATCATGACGCTTTGGGAATATTCTCTGGGTGCTTCGCGCCCGCGGGATACTGGCCGGGCTGGCCGGGGGCGTTCTCATACCGCGAGGCGCACTTGGCGAGCAATGTGGTGGCCTGGAACACACCGTTGGCATCGAGTCGCCCTTCCACCACCACATCCACGCCGTCGGTGAATGTGTCGGGCGCCACGCCCCGGTAGTGCACCGGATAGGTCTGCTTGCCGTCGGTCATGACGAACGTGAGCTCACGTCCGCCCGGGTCGCGCTTGATGGTACCATCAACCACGCGCGCGCCAACTTTGACGCCGTTCTTCGAGAAGCGCGGGTTGTCTGATACCTTCGCCGCCAGCTCACCCGGCGTCAGGTAATACGTGGCCGTCTCGTCGATCGAGCTGGCCATGAGGTACGAGGCCGTGCCGAGCACCAGCACGCCGCCGAGCAGGAACTTGTTGCGAGCTTTCACGGGGTCGCCGTCCTATAAGGTCGGGGTATAGCTGGAAGATAGCACAACGGGCCGCAAACTGGGAACATTGCCGAGCGTAATTCTCGGGATAGACAGCCCGTCCCGGGGAGCAAGTGACCTCTGGCTGGGACGAGCCCCATTACTCGACGTCTCTGGCCCAACCCAGCGCCGCCCGGACCGCACGGCGCCACCCTGCATACGCGGAAGACGCGGCGGCCGTTCCGGAGGCTGACGGCGAGAAGCGGGTAAAGTGGCGACTGGCAAGAAAATCCTGGCCCGATGCCCAAACGCCCGCTGCCAGGCCGGCGAGGCCAGCCGCGCCCAGGGCGGTCGTTTCCACCACGTCGGGCCGGTCTACCGGCACCCCCAGCACATCGGCCTGGAACTGCATGAGCCAGTCGTTGGCGGTGGCCCCGCCATCAACCCGGAGGCGATCGAACGGCACCTGCCCTTGTTCGCGCATATCACCGAGTACGTCGCGCGTGGCGTAGGCCATGGCCTCGAGCGCCGCCCGGGCGAAGTGCGCCCGTCCGCTGCCGCGCGTGAGCCCCACAATGGTTCCCCGGGCGTTGGGCTCCCAGTCGGGAGCGCCCAGCCCGACCAGCGCCGGCACGAAGTACACGCCTTCGTTGGACGGGAGCGACCGCGCCAACGCCTCCGTTTCCGCGCTGTGCGCGATGATGCCCAACCCATCGCGCAGCCATTGCACGGCCGCACCGGCGATGAAGATGGACGCCTCGAGCGCGTAGACCGGATTGCCGCGTTCGTCGCAAGCAATGGTCGTGAGCAACCCAGAGCCCGGTGCCGGGCGATTCGCTCCGGTATTGAGGAGCAGGAATGCCCCGGTACCGTAGGTATTCTTGCCATCGCCTGGATTCCACCCGCCCTGGCCAAAGAGCGCAGCCTGCTGGTCGCCGGCGATGCCGGTGATGGGCAGCGACACGCCGAGCGTGGCGACCGTGGATCGCCCTACCGTACCACTGGATGGCACGACGGTAGGCAACAGCTTCGGCGGCACACCGAAAATCGCGGTGAGTTCATCGCTCCACGTGCGCGTGTGGATGTCATAGAGCATCGTGCGCGACGCATTGGTATGATCCGTTGCGTGCACGGTGCCACCGGTGAGATGCCACACGAGCCAACTGTCGATGGTGCCGGCGCACAGCTCGCCGGCGTCGGCGCGCGCCCGATTGTCGCCTTGCGCCAGCAACCACTCGAGCTTGGTGGCGCTGAAGTACGGATCGGTGACGAGCCCGGTGAGTTCGCCAATACGCGCGGCGTGCGGTGCCAGCGCGCGGCATCGCTCGGCCGTTCGGCGATCCTGCCACACGATGGCCTTGTGTACGGCGCGTCCCGTGGCGCGCTCCCACAGCACGATGGTCTCGCGCTGATTGGTGATGCCGATGCACTGGGGGGCATCAGCTCCGCTCAGCGCTGCGGACGCGATGGCATCGCGTGCCGCCTCAAGGGTGCGCTCGAGAATTTCGTGCGCATCGTGTTCCACCCATCCGGGCTGCGGATAGTGCTGCGTAATCTCGCGGTAGGCGCGGCCCACGACCTGGCCATCACGGGCGATGACGAGACACGTGGTACCGGTGGTACCCTGATCAATGGCGAGGACGGACATGGGTGGCAGTGTCGAGGTGACTGAACAGCGACGGAACCGCGACTGACGTGGTCGCGTGTGCATGAATACCGGGCGCGATCGCGCCCTTGTCAATGACGATGCGACACCACCCGTGCAGAACTATTCGACGTCCGCAATCGACGGCGCATCTCGCGCCATGTCGAAGGCGAGATCGTACAGCATGACATCGACGAGTGCGATGAACACCTGAAGAAAGCTCGCCACGGCGAACGCCAGTCCGCCCACGCCGGCGATGACCGGCCATCCGCTGCGCGCCGATATACCGAGCAGAACCAATGCACCGGTCACCCCCAGCATACTGAGGGTAGGCAAGAGTACCAGTGCGCACAGTTGCGCCACGGCCATGGTGACAAAGGCACGACGTGGCAGCACCCGCGCCATCGTGTCGAGCAGTTCGGGTGCACTGGTACGTCCAGCGTGGCGGAACAGATCCACGAAGAGCAGCATGTTCTTCAGACCATTGCCTTTGGCCCGTTTGCTCGTGGCCACATACCGGCGCAAGGCGGTGCTTACCCACGACACGTACAGCGCACGCCCACTGAGCGATGTCCCGGTCACGGCGCGCGCCGCCGACTGCCAGGTAATGTGCACAAACGGCCGCTCGCGCAGGTCACCGAAAACGGCCGCAATGGTGGCCATGGAGAGCGGCGTGGCGACCAGCAGCGCCCCCTGCATCGCCACGATCCACACCGCCGCCTGCACGAACCACGGCAACGGAGAAACAGCCACGAGTATCGCGGTGGCCAACAGGGCGGGCAGCGCGAAGCAGAACCCCAGGCGTGAAAGTTCCGGCAGTCGCTCAGCGAACACCACCAATGCCCGTCGCATGCTTTCGCCGAAATCGGACGCGTTGGCGCGCAGCGCCGCCGCGAACGCCGTGGCCGATTGAAAGCGGGCCTCCGGTTCCTTGGCGAGAGCGCGTCGCACTACACTTTCGACAGCGGAGGAGACATGGAGCTCCGCCGGCAGTGCTGGCACGTCGGCCACGAAATGCTGCCGCAGCAGTGCGGTGGTATCGCCGCGAAACGGCACGGCACCGGCCAGCATCTGGTACACCACCACGCCGAAGCTGTACACGTCGCTGCGCAGATCCACGACATCCCCGACGCACTGTTCGGGGGACATGTACGCCGGCGTGCCGATGGATTCGCCAACCTGCGTCGCGGTGCTCGCGGCAACGTCCACGCTGCCCATTCCCTGCAGCAGATGTGTCCTCGGCACCGCTTCGCCACGCCCAAGGCGGTCATCACGCAGTTTCGCGATGCCGAAGTCGAGCAGCGTGACGTGAAAGCCGCCGCGGGCATCAGGAGTGAGCCAGATGTTCGCCGGCTTGAGATCACGGTGTACAACACCACGCGCGTGCGCGGCAGCGAGCGCCGAGGCCACCTGCTCGACGATATCCACGACCTGCGCCACGGGCAAACGCCGGCGCGATTCGAGCACCGCTTCGAGCGTCTCGCCGTGCAGATACTCCATCACGAGATACGCCACGTCGTAATCGGCGATGCGGTCGACACCGAAGTCGGTGACATTCACCACGTGGCGATGTTGAATTGCGCCGGCAGCACGTGCCTCGCGGACGAAGCGGTCGGCTGCCGTCGCATCGGCCAACAGGTCCGGTCGCACAACTTTCAGAGCGACCGGTCGACCAATTCCTACGTGCTCGGCCAGGTACACGGCTCCCATGCCGCCCTCACCGAGCAGACGATCAACGCGATACTTGCCGTGCAACACGGCGCCGGTGAGCCACTCCATAGCCTCGAATCAGGCGAACGGCGGCGAGACGAGCCCGCGATCGGTGAGGTATGCGGAGACGAGATGACGTGGCGTAACGTCGAAGGCGGGATTCCAGGCGGGCACACCCGGTGGTAGCTCACCGAGTTCGTCCGTGGCGCGATGTTCGATGACGATGTCCTCACCGGCCGGCGTAGCCGGATCGATGGTGCTCCACGGGGCCGCCACGTAGAAGGGGATGCCGTGCGCACGCGCAGCGAGCGCGACCCCGTAGGTGCCGACCTTGTTGGCCACATCACCATTGGCGGTGATGCGATCGGCGCCCACGATGACTAGATCGATCTGACGCTGGGCAATGAGGCTTGCGGCGGCGCCGTCGGGAAGCACCGTGACATTGATACCGGCGCGCGACAGCTCCCACGCGGTCAGCCGTGCGCCTTGTCGCAGTGGTCGCGTTTCATCAGCATAGACGGTGACGATGCGTCCGGCAGCGTGCGCGGTGTAAATGGGGGCAAGCGCCGTACCCATGCCGGCCGTGGCGAGTGCACCAGCATTGCAGTGCGTGAGCACGCGGGACCCGTCGGGTACAAGTTGGAGCCCGTGGTGTCCGATGGCCGCACACATGGCCACGTCTTCCTGACGGATGACCTCCGCTTCTACGCGCAGCGCGTCGACCAGTCGATCGTCGGGTGTATCGGTCGCCAGCCGGAGCATTCGGTGCACGGCCCACGCAAGATTCACGGCAGTGGGGCGCGCATCGATGAGTCGCGAGGCGTAGTCTGGGAGCAGCGCCCGCGCCCGCGCACCGTTCCCAGCGCTGTCGGCCGCGATGGCCACCGCGAGGCCAATGGCGGCGGCTACGCCGATGGCCGGGGCACCGCGTACAGCCAGTGTACGAATGGCGTCGATGGTATCCGGCAGGGTGACGAGGTCGCGAACGACCTCGTTGGCCGGCAGGCGCCGCTGGTCGAGAATACGCAGGGCGTTCGTGTCGGGTGACCACCCGACGGCAGGAATGGGAAGCACGGGTGTGAAGGTAATGTGTGGGGGCGGGTTTGTTTAACAGCAGACGGTAGACGGCAAGAACTACAGACGGGAGTGAGCAAGGTTGAGGACCGAGAGGCCTGGGCGGCCGCTACGCGGCGCCCCGATTTCCTGCCGACGGCGCCTGTCGTTCCTGCCGTCCGACGTTCGCTGTTAGCTTCCGTCAGCCCCACCACCTGCCACCGGACCTGCGTATGTACCAATTCCTCACTTTTGAAGTCGCTGAGCGTATTGCCGTCATCACGGTGAATCGCCCCGACAAGCTCAACGCCCTCAACGATGCCACGATCGCCGAATTGGGTCGCGCCATCGACGAAGCGAACGCGCGCGAGGACGTGGCGGGGGTGCTGCTCACCGGTGCCGGTCGATCGTTCATCGCCGGGGCAGATATTTCGGAGCTCGAGAGCCAGTCGCCGCTTGAGGCGCAGCGGCGGGCCCGTGTTGGCCAGGCGATTTTCCGTCGCTTCGAAACCAGCCCCAAGCCCACGGTGGCCGCCATCAATGGCTTCGCCCTCGGCGGTGGCTGTGAACTGGCCATGGCGTGTCACGTGCGCCTCGCCAGCGAGAAGGCCAAGCTCGGGCAGCCCGAAGTGAAGCTCGGTATCGTTCCGGGATACGGCGGCACACAACGCCTGCCCCGACTCGTGGGCCGCGGCGCGGCGCTCAAGCTCCTGCTCACGGGCGACATGATCGATGCCGCCGAAGCATTTCGACTCGGTTTGGTTGATCAGGTTGTCGCGCCCGAGACACTGATGGACACCGCACGCGCGTTGCTCGGGGCGATGGTGGCGAACGCGCCGCTGGCGCTGGCCGGCTGCATCGAAGCGGTCAATCGCGGACAGGATGTACCACTCGAAGAGGGGTGCACCATCGAGTCAGATTTCTTCGGCCTGCTGTCGGCCACCGCCGACATGAAGGAAGGCATGCGTGCCTTCCTCGAGAAGCGCGCGCCGACCTTCACCGGCCGCTGACGCCGACTTCCTTCCGCGTACCGTCAGGCGTTTCGTGCTGGTTCATCTCAGTGCCCGCGAGTTCCGCAACTTTGCGCGACTCGATGTTGCCGTACCATCGGCAGGGCTCGTCATCATAGGCGAGAACGGGCACGGAAAGACCAACCTGTTGGAGGCGGTGGCGTATCTCGGGCTGTTGCGATCGTTTCGCGGCGCTCGTGACACCGACGTCGTGCGATTCGGCGCGCCCGCGTTTCACGTGCGCGCCACGCTCGATGCGCCGTGCGCGTGGGGCACGGCCAGCGTAGGCTACGAGCGCGCCGGCAAGCGCAAACGCGCCACACTCGACGGCGTGGAACAGGCGCGACTCACCGGTGCGCTCGGTGCGCTGCCCTCGGTGGAGTTCTCCCCGGCTGACGTTTCGCTGGTTGCTGGCTCGCCGGGCGACCGTCGGCGCTATCTCGACGTGATGCTGGCGTTGTCCTCGGCGCCGTACTTGCAGGCACTGCAGCAATACCGTGCCGCGCTGCTGCGGCGGAACGCGGCCTTGCGCCTCGCGCAGCGCGACGGCGGCCGCGGCAACCACGAGGCGCGCGTGCAGGTGTGGGAACCGGCGCTGGCCGAGCACGGCGGCATCGTCGCGGCCGCGCGCCATCGCTTCGTGCTCGAGCAGGGAGAGCGGTATACGCAGTTGTGTACCGCCATTGGCGAGCGCCAGGGGGCAGTGATGCGCTATGCCAGTGGCGCTGGCGGCAACGGCGACAACAGCGACGGACGCACAACGAGTGCCGAGGCGCAACGGGAACAATTGACGCGGACGTTTGTGCAGCAACGCGCGAACGAACTTCGGCGTGGTGTCACCCTGGTGGGACCGCATCGTGACGAGTTGCAGTTGCTGCTCGGTGGACGCGACCTTCGCACGTTCGGGTCGGCGGGGCAGCAGCGGAGTGCGGCCATCGCGTTGCGCCTCCTCGAACTCGCAACGTTGCGTGCGTCGCTGGGGTTTGCTCCGCTGCTGCTGCTCGACGACCCGTTCGCCGAACTCGACCTCGGTCGCGCCGGCCGTGTGCTCGCATTGCTTGAGGATGCGGGTGCCGCGCAGGTACTGCTGGCCGTTCCGCGAGCAGAAGACATTCCCGAAGCGTTCACGCGCCTCGAACAGCGCACCATGCGCGATGGTACGCTGACATGAGCGAGCACAAGCGCACGCCGTCCAAACTCGGCGATGTCGTGGCCTCGGTACTGAAACACGCCGGCCTCACCGATCGGGTGGCGCAGGCATCGGTGATCCCCGATTGGCCGGGGCTGGTGGGGAAGCAGATCAGCGATGTCACCGAGCCGTTTCTGCTGCAGCAGGACGGAACGCTGGTGGTGATGGTCTCGACTCATGCGTGGATGCAGGAGCTGACGTTTCTGGAGCCCGAACTCCTGAAGCGACTCAATGCCGATACGTCGCGACCGCCGATCGTGCGGCTGCGGTGGATGCTGCGGCGATAACAACCGCTCCGTAAGTCTTTACATATCAACCAGTTACAAACGCCCGAGCGAGTTGCTTGCGGCGTCCGGTTTGGGTATATTTGGGGGTTGTGTTTCCGGGCCAGTTTTTCGCCCTCCAAACCCTCCCGCAGCAACCCGCAATGTCCAATAGCAGCCCAGAGCCCCACAAGGATTACGGCGCGACCGATATCGTCGTTCTCAAGGGACTCGAAGCCGTCCGCAAGCGCCCCGGCATGTACATCGGCTCGACGTCGGCGCGCGGTCTGCATCACCTCGTGTACGAAGTCGTCGATAACTCCATCGACGAAGCGATGGCTGGGCATGCCACGCGTGTGCATGTCACCATTCACGAAGACGATTCCATAACCGTCGAAGACGACGGTCGTGGCATCCCGGTCGACGTGCATCCGGTGGAGAAGATGCCGGGCGTGGAAATCGCGCTCACGGTGCTGCACGCCGGTGGCAAGTTCGAGAAGGACGCGTACGCGGTGTCCGGCGGCTTGCACGGCGTGGGTGTGTCGGTGGTGAACGCGCTGTCGGACAGCCTCAAGGTGTGGGTGAAGCGCGACGGGAAGGAGCACTACATGGACTTTGCGCGTGGCACGACCACGACGAAGCTCAAGGTGCTGCGCACGGTCCCCGCGAAGGAGACGGGCACCAAGGTGTGGTTCAAGCCCGACGCCTCGATCTTCCAGGAAACCACGCGCTACGAGTGGACCACGCTCGCCAGCCGCCTGCGTGAACTCTCGTATCTCAACAAGGGCATTCAAATCACCTTGCGTGACGAACGTCCCGACGAGTTCCGCGACGGTCAGCCCAAGGAGGAGCTCTTCTGGGCGACCGGTGGTCTCAAGGACATGGTGACGTTCCTCAATGGCAGCAAGAAGGCGCTGCATGCCGACGTGGTGTATCTCGATACCATGCGCGACGGCATCGCCATCGAAGTGGCGCTGCAGTACAACGACAGCTACAGCGACACCACGTTCTCCTTCGTGAACAACATCAACACGCACGAAGGCGGCACGCACCTCACCGGCTTCAAGAGCGCGCTCACCTCGGTGATCAACAAGTACATCGAGCGTTCGAGCAACCTGAACAAGAAGGACAAGGAAATCCGCCTCTCCGGCGACGACGTGCGTGAAGGCATTACGGCGGTGCTCTCGGTGAAGGTGCGTGAGCCGCAGTTCGAAGGGCAGACCAAGACGAAGCTCGGCAACTCCGAGGCCGAAGGTGCGGTGCGCAGCGTGGTGAACGAGCTGCTCACGCAGTATCTCGATGAACATCCGAAGACGGCCAACGCCATCATCGACAAGGCCATCTCGGCGGCTCGTGCGCGCGAGGCAGCGCGCAAGGCGCGCGACCTCACGCGCAAGAAGTCGGCGCTCGACGTGGCGGCGCTTCCCGGCAAGCTCGCCGACTGCTCGCTCTCCGATCCCGCGCTTTGCGAGATGTATCTCGTCGAGGGTGACTCGGCCGGTGGGTCGGCCAAGCAGGGGCGCAAGCGGGATTTCCAGGCCATCCTGCCGCTGCGCGGCAAGATCATCAACGTGGAGAAGGCACGCTTCGACAAGGTGCTGAACAACGAGGAAATCCGCACGATCATCACGGCGATCGGCACCGGCATCAAGGAAGAGTTCGACATTGCCAAGTGCCGGTACCACAAGATCATCATCATGACCGATGCCGACGTGGACGGCGCGCACATCCGCACGCTGCTGCTCACGTTCTTCTTCCGTCAGATGCCGGAGCTCATCGACGCCGGCTTCATGTACATCGCGCAGCCGCCGCTCTACCGCGTGGCCAAGGGCAAGGAAGAGTTCTACGCGTACTCCGAGAAGGAGCGCGACGGGTACGCCGAGCGACTCGGTGGTCCCGAGGGCAAGGGCAACATCATGATCCAGCGCTACAAGGGCTTGGGCGAAATGAACCCGGAGCAGCTCTGGAAGACCACGATGGATCCGGAAACGCGCACCATGATGCAAGTCACCATGGAAGACGCGGTGCTCGCCGACCAGACGTTCCAGACGCTCATGGGCGACGAAGTGGAGCCGCGCCGTTTGTTCATCGAAACCAACGCGCGCTTCGTGAGCAACCTCGACATCTGAGGCGGCGCAGGACCACGAGACGAACGGCCCCGGTCAGTCGACCGGGGCCGTTCGTCGTTTAGGTCCTATCGCCCCGTGGCTCTATGCCAATGGCGCCGCCGGTACGGAATCGAGCGAGCCCCGTGGTTCCTCGAGGTCGAATTCCCCTCTCGACAGCAGGGCCGACGCCTGCCGAATGGCATCTCCGGTGCCGGCCAGCGCAAGGATGTCGCCTGCACGCAACTGTTCAGCGCCCACCGGCAGCAGCACATTGTCATCGCCGCGTGTAATGGCCAGCAATACCGCGCCGGTGATGGAACGCAGTTGCAAGTCGCGGAGCGTGCGCCCGGCCGCATAGGACCCCTCGGTTACGACGAACGGGATAGGGTCGCCAAGCCCCGGCAACACCCGATGTACGGTGGACATGTCGCGCGACGGGGTGGCAGCGGCGGCGCTCGCCGTGGTGTTTGGCGCCGACGCGAACCCCTTCGAAATCGCAGAAAGAAGGACCTGCGCTCCGGCCCGCGTATGACCGTAGAGGTCCGCCGTACGTCGCCAGAACACCACGGTCAGCCAGCCCACCACAAACGCTAGTACGGCCACGCCACGGCCCAACGGTACGAAGGGCTCGGTAACCACGACCACCACCAGACCACTCACCGCCACAAGGCCAAGCTGGAGTGTGGCCACGAGCACCTGCCGTGGTGTCTCCGCGTAGTCCAGACGATTGCCCGAGCCCTGCGGCAAGGCACGATACGCCAGCAACGATGCGAGCGCGCCGGCCACGCGCACGATGCCGAACATGAGGGGAACCGCGAACAGCATGGCGGTGGCGTACAACGCCGCACTGGCCCATGCCGGAGCGACGATCGACGCGGGGAACCGCTCAAGCAAGGCCGGGCGAGCGAAGACCGTACCGATCACGACGGCGGCCAGCAGCGCGGTGTCGAGGATGAGCAG
>ERZ1645185.64-NODE-64-length-45477-cov-6.332262_pt1 | contig 45477 bp, 38 predicted proteins | sample MGYA00575351_ERZ1645185 | MGnify/ENA primary metagenome ERZ1645185 (study PRJEB40838, sample SAMN11284767) | freshwater sediment metagenome | isolation source: river sediment | host: Sediment | place: India: Jana village, Kanpur | collected 2015-12-17 ... | reverse complement strand
CGGGACCCGTGATGCGAAGCACGACCGGCAACGGATCGGTCTGGCTCTGGACCCCGGCGGCGGCATCGACCCCGACAATGACCTTGGCGACCGCGATCGAATTGGGCGGCAGGTAATTGGCGCTGTCGGTGAAGACCGTGTTGCCCTTGGGAACCGGACTGCCGGTGCCGGTGGTGCCTTCGCCAAACGAGACCAGGCTGACCTCGCTGCCGCGCCCTCCGGGCACACCGGCTGCCGCCATCGCTGCCTGTCCGGCCGGCGTGCCGGGCGCTTGGTAGCTAGGGGGACTCGTCCGCCCATAGAGCGCGTTGGGGCCGACAGAAGTCGCGCCGGGGCCGACAACCGGCTGACCCATGATCGGCGACTGGCGCGCGGCGGCGAGCGCCGCTTTCAACTGCTCGTTCTCGTTCTGGTAGGCCGAGAGCACCCTCTCGGTGTCGGGCGATATGCCCCCTCCCCCGGTGCTCCCTTGCGCCTGGCTCTGGGCGAGCTGCGCTTCCAGCTGGTCTGCGCGCTGTGCGCGGGCGGCGAGCGCGCGCATGTTGTTGTCCATCGACATCATCTGGGCCTCGGACTGGGCGCGCCATTCCTTCTCGGCCATGTTCTTGTTGACCATCTCGTCGACCGAGACGTCGGCGACCTGGCGTTTGACGTTGCCGTCGCTGCTCTTGTTCTCGCCGGCGAAGATCCACGACGAGCCGATGATCAGCGCAGCGAGCCCGCCGGCGCCGAGAAGCAGCATCTGCTTCTTCTTGACCGCTTCGTTGGCGACGATCGCATCGCCAAGCGGCGAAGCATCACTGCTGCCGGGATCGCCGGCCGGACCGTCGAGCGACTTGGGCCCTTTGCGGAACGGGTTCTTCCAGTCCATCACTGGCCTCCATTCGATTGGATGAGGTAGACGGCCGCCGACTTGCCGGGCGCGAGCTCGCTCACCGGAGTCATGAAGGCGACGCTGCCGCGCGCTGCGAGCAGGTTCTCGTCGAGCGGCAGGGGCTCTTTCCCGGTGTTCCGAACCTTTAGGATCAGGCCCTTCAGATCCGCGCCGCGGTATTCGCCGACCTGCTGGACCTCGAGCTTGCCCACCGTGACCGGTTCGAGCACGCCTTGCCGGATCTCGAAGCCTTCGATGGTTTCGCTGCGGTACATCGCCTGTGCTAAGCGCACGGCCGTATCCTCGGGCGAGGAGCGCACTTCCCAGTCTTGCGCCGCTTCGGCCTTGACCGCCGTATTGGTGACGAACACCTGCTCGGCGTCACTTCCCCGCACCTGGCAGAGGAACTTGTAGACGAAGCCCTTGCGGGTGGTGCCGAAGAACGAGAGGTTGGCCTTGGTGAACCCGTCGGGCACCGAGATGTAGATGTCGCCGCGCACCGGCTCGTTGACGATCTTGAAGTCTTCGGCTGGATTGCCGGTGCTGATCTTGGAGACCGAAGCAAACTGGTCTCCGGCCAGGCTGATACGGGTTAGATCCTTCGCGGAGGCGACGCAGGCGACCGTGCCGTTGTCGGCCGCCGGGATGCTCTGGTCGGCCAAGGCGGGGCTTGTCACCAAACATAGCGCGCCAAAGCAGATCAGCGCGGCACCCACCGGCCGCCCGGCAATGGCCATGGGGCGTCCCGCCAGCACTGTTCCGGCGCCGATTGCGCCCCAAGCGAGTTCAGCCATCACTCGTCTCCCCCATCGGTGCTGTTTTTGCCGCTGGCGGCCGTGATGACTTTGCCTGCGGGGTCCTTCGCGATGCGCCCGAACCCAGCGAGTTTCAGGCTGACGCCCGAGTAGGTCCACACGTAGCGGAAGGTCCGGGCCTCGGAGGTGACCTCCTTCGAGCCGACCACCGTGTGCAGCACGCCGTTGACCTCGCTGGTCAGCGCATCGGGATCGACCGACAGGTTCTCGATCGTGAAGAACTGCGAGACGTTCGAGCCGTTCTGCTCGTTGAAGATCTTCATCAGCTCGGCCTTCATCCGGCCGTGGGTCCTGGGATCGGTGATCTCCAGGATCGAATCCATCCAGTATTGGAGGTTCGACGGCGAACGGTTTAGCGTCAGCAGTGCGGCATCGCGCGTGACCAGCTCAAGGTAGTCCTTGTCGATATGGCTCGAGGAGAGCGTCAGCGGCTTCGCCAGCACCGGTTGCAGCACAACCTCGCGGTCGCGGCGCGCGGCGGTCAGCGTCAGCACGACGCTCAAAGCGAACAGGCCGGTCGCGGTGATCGCCAGGATGTTGCGCTGCTTCAAGAGCCGCTGCGCCTGGCCGTGAGAGATCGAGAGGTCCATGTCGGTGCCGTCCTCAGCCCGCCATCAGGCGAAGATGGGAGGGAGGCGTCGCTCTCAGCCCCATGAAGGCACCCGGCAGGTACCAGTAGGCTGAATGGATGATCCACGAGACGGCTCGTCCCGCCTTCAACTTGCGCAATCCCCACCAGGCCAGCACGCTAGAAATGAGACCGATGAAAATATGTTGAGACAGGATGCCCCACGCGAAGGGAATGATCATCGCGAGGAACTCATCGAGTGTCCAAAACCCGATCAGCTCCGGATCATCGAGATGCGCGGGAACCGTGTAGCGATTCATGAACGACACCACCCTCTTGCCCGCCCGCCGCAGCCAAGGGGCCGCGAGGGGACGACTGGTTGGATCAGATCGTCGCGGTGACCGCGGCGGTGACGATGGGCACGCCCGTGCCGGCTCCGACGCCGACCCCGACGGGGATCGCGACCTGGCCGAGGCTGAAGCGGCCCGAGGCGAGGCCGACGATGCCGCCCGCCAGGCTCAGCACGGTGATGATCTTGCCGCCCGAGCCTTCGAGGAATCCGGTGAACGAAGTGAGTGCAGTGTTGAAGGTCGTGTCGGCGCCCGCCATCGCGACTTCGCTGCCGACCAGACTGGCGACCGCGACCACCGCGGCCCCCTGGATGAGGCTTGCGCCTTTCCCTTTCATCGTGAGATTCATGTTGCCATGTCCTTTTCCAAACGCCGTGATTGTCACGGCAATCAGAATGAACAGATCAGCGCTGTCGGGAGCAATTAAGGGACGGTTTAGGCAATCAAACGAATCGGATCATTTCCGAGATATGGACTTGGACAGGCCTGTTATTTCTGCATGAGGGAAACAGGTTTGCCAATTCGGGAACTGTGTTTGCCGTTTGAGGTGAAGGTCGTTTCCGCATCGGTAAACGCGGTTACCGGGACGGGAATTGAAGGGTGCGAATCACGCTCACCGCCCCGGATTCGCCAAATTTACAATTTTGGATCATTGTGCGTAGCGGCACATGCCCCGGATCATTCGCCAATGGCAGCAGGAACGCGCAACGTCCGCATCTTCATGAGCGAGCAGTGTTTTGAACTGCTCGTCGATGCCATGGCCGCGTTTTCCAAGCAAACCCGCCGGTTCCAGACCATGCGGATGACCGTCCAGGCCGCGTGTTCTCGGCTTAAATCCCATGGGGTTTCCAAAGTTGAGCTTGAAGAATTCCTCGCGGAATACCCGATCGACGGCGACATCCGGATCTTCCTTGAGGTCACACCTGAGTGGGCACAGGACTACGATTCATTGCGCGCCAAAGTCCGGAAAATCTGCGAACAGACGATCTCCGATAAGGTTCTCGTGCCCTTTGCTCTACATCTCGCGGTGAAGCACAATCTTCTGTAGGTGATTTCCACCCGGAAGTTTCGTGCTTCTTAAGACTCTTGACAGGTTATGCCATCCCATAGACCGTTTGCCTTAGGAGGGATGGAACATGCCTCACAGGAACTTGACGCCTGAGACGGTCTTCAAGCCAAGCAGCCCGCCGGGCAGTGAACCCGTCTTCGCGTTCGCCAATTCTGGTCCGCGCGGGTGCGAGCAGGATCAGTACAAGCAGCTCATCAATGCAGAGCTTGCGCGCCAGAACATCCTGCCGGCGCACCTCGCCGATCGCATGCGCCTTTCGCGCGCCAAGCTGCACAAGATACTTAAGCAAACCAACCCGCTGACGGACGAACTGCGCGACCGCATCTTCGACGAATTGGGCATGGACCACGTCCGCGCCAAGATCAGCGTGGCTCTGCTCCACGACCCGCTGGCCTATGTCGAGCAATCGGTCTTTCTTGCGACCGAGAGCTTGAAGAGCTTCTACCTTGAGGTGTTGACCTGCAGGCGCGGGTCGATCGAGGTCGATCTGCGGCCAGCGGTGATCCATGAGGCGGCCCGGCGAGCCTATGACCTGCTCCTTTCGCACCAGGAGCGGGTCTTGCAAAACAACCAGACCCTGCAGGCCTGACCGGCCGCATATGAGTTCTCAGACCATCGCCGCCTGGACCCAGCTCTATGCCGCGGTTGGGCTGCTCGCTGCGATTTGCTCGGGCTGCGCGCTCCTCAAGACCATCTTCGACATCCGCACGGGCATGATCGCTCCGCCACAAGGTAGGGGACTGCGTTGGCTACTGTGGTTTCCAAAGGTTTGGCTGCATTTTCAGCTCAGCTACCTGCGCGGTTTTCCGAGCATTTTGGCGATTGCGATCCTGTATGCCCACTATATCGGGTTTTCCACGTTCGTGCCCTGATAGGTAATGAGCGATACCTCACGGTAGCCTGAGGCTCGCACCGCCGTGCTGGCCGCTATCGCTCGTGCAGCAACATCCGGGTCTGGCCCCTCAAGCTGAGTGAGACGGACCCAGTTGGTTGTGATGGCCCGAACGTAATTGACGGTTTCCGCGATTGCAGGAACGTTGCCCAGCGCAAGTGAACGACGTTCGGGCCCAGCATTGTACGCGGCCAAGGCCAGATCGACGCGCCCAAAGCGATCAAGTTGCTGACGAAGGTATCGTGCCCCCGCCCTCATGTTGGCAAGCGCGTCCCAAGGGTTCCTTAACTCAAGATTTTTCGCTGTACCCGGCATGACTTGCATCATGCCCATTGCCCCCGCCCGGCTTAGTGCCCAAGCTTTGTATCCTGACTCCTGAGCAATGACTGCGTCCAGAAGGCTTTCAGGCAGCCCGTTTTCGCAAGCAATGGCGGACATCGCAGCAAAATAGGCTCCTCGGCGGTTCTCCACCTCGGGAGTCAACCACCAGGCCGGGCGGTACCCATGCTGCGGACAGGATGTAGATGTGAACGGTGCGTCGCTCGACTCAATCAACCCGTCCAAATGGGTGCTTAGTGCGGCTCCGACGGCCCCCTGCTCATTGCTCGCGGCAACGGCAAACGGAGAAAAACGGACAAGATCAACTTCTCTGGCTCTCGCGGCTGAGATGCAAATCATTGCTGCCGCTAAGATCGAACTACATTTGAATGAAATCACGACACACCCTTCCAGGGAGCGTGCCGATCTGATCGGGAATGCGCTTGATTAGAAAATCAAAGATGGAAAGCAGAGTCAATCTCTGCGCAAGGCAAACTCGACTTGCTCACCCTATGTGCTCGATGGCCTCATGCTCGGCGCCCGCGGATTGCCATTGCAGGAGCTGTACACCGATACGGGCGGTGCATCCGATCACGTGTTTGGATTGTGTCACATGTTGGGCTTCCGCTTCGTGCCGCGAATGCGCGATCTGGCTGATCGACGCCTGGGCGCGATTGCGGCCAACTCAACTTACAAGGGCATCGAATGTCTGTTTGGTCAGGCGATCAAGGCCGGTGCGATCGAGGCCGAGTGGGACGACCTGATCCGCATGGCGGCATCAATTCGTGAAGGAACCGTTGCGCCGTCGGTCATCCTGCGCAAGTTTTCAGCTTACCGTCGGCAGAACAAGCTCGATCTGGCCCTGCGCAAACTGGGGTGCATCGAGCGGACATTGTTCACGCTCGAATGGCTGGAGCAGCCCGAGCTGCGCCGTGCCTGCCAAGCCGGCTTGAACAAGGGCGAGGCCCGGCACGCGTTGGCTGATGCCATCTACACAGACCGCCAGGGCCGGTTCACCGATCGATCCCTCGAGAACCAACAATACCGCGCATCAGGCCTCAACCTGCTCATCGCCGCCATTGCTTACTGGAACACGCTCTATCTCGGCCGCGCCGCCGATCACCTTCGATACTCCGGCGTTGAAATCCACGAAGCACTCCTGGCGCATGTCACTCCCTTGGGTTGGTCGCACATCGGCCTGACCGGCGACTACCTGTGGGAAGATGCGTCGTCCCACGGGGACGGTAGCTACCGAGCACTTCATGACCCGAGGGCAGGCTCAAGCTCGTTGCATAGGATGTTCTTGATATGTCCGGCTTATCGTTGACTGGCGAACAAATCCTGAGGCGAGGCCAATTTGCGAACAGCTGTTGGTAAATTTTTCGTGGCGTGCTGCGCGGACTACTCGTCGGCGAGGAGACCGTAATATGCGAAGGACGCCTGCAGATAGTGTTCGAAAGCCATGAGGACGAGCGCAGGTTAACCAAGATTGCACTGCGGCGCTCATTCGGCCGCTTCCCGGGGGCGCATCGGTTGATCGCCTTCGAGCGGGACGATACCGAGCCGGGCGAACAGCGCGGCGTCGCGATTGTCGCCGGCGTTGGGCGTGGTGAGCAGCTTGTCGCCAGTGAAGATCGAGTTGGCTCCGGCCAAGAACGCCAGCGCCTGCCCGGCATCGGACATGCTCTCGCGGCCCGCCGAAAGCCGGACCATGCTCATCGGCATCGCGATCCGCGCCACCGCGACGGTGCGGACGAATTCGATCTCGTCGATCTTCGCCAGCGGCGTGCCTTCCAGCATGTCGCCCAGCACCGTGCCCTTGACCGGGACCAGGGCGTTGACCGGCACGCTCTCCGGATGGCGCGGCAGCGTGGCGAGCGCATGGATGAAGCCGACCCGGTCCTCGCGGGTCTCGCCCATCCCGACGATCCCGCCGCAACATACGTTGATCCCCGCCTCGCGCACGTGATCGAGCGTCTCCAGCCGGTCCTCGAACGTGCGGGTGGTGATCACGTTGCCGTAATTCTCGGGCGAGGTGTCGATGTTGTGGTTGTAGTAGTCGAGCCCGGCGTCCTTGAGCTGGCGGGCCTGCCCTTCGCTGAGCATCCCCAGCGTCATGCAGGTTTCCATCCCCATTTCGCGCACGCCGGCGATCATCTGGACGAGCGCGGGCATGTCGCGCTCCTTTGGATTGCGCCACGCTGCGCCCATGCAGAACCGCTGCGAGCCGGCCGCGCGGGCCTCGGCGGCGCTGGCCAGCACCGCATCGACGTCCATCAGCTTCTCGGCCTTGACTCTGCTCTGCGCGCTAGCCGACTGCGAGCAGTAGCCGCAGTCTTCAGGGCAGCCGCCGGTCTTGATCGAGAGCAGCGTGCACATCTGCACCTCGCCGCGGCGATGGTTGGCGCGGTGGACCGTCTGCGCCCGGAACATCAGTTCGTCGAACGGCCGGTCGAACAACACGGCGATCTCAGCGCGAGTCCAGTCGGTGCGCGGCTGGGTGGAGGGAGCGGTCATACGGTGTCTCCATCTGGTTGCGTGACCAGCACAGGGGCTCGACCTCCTGCGGATAGATGTTGACCCCGCCGGAAATGATCCTGACGCTCTTGCTGTCGGTCAAGTACAGGTAGAAATCCTTGTCGATATCGCCGATGTCACCCAGTGTCGACTAACCGGGGTTCTGCAGATGGCGCGCATCGCTTCCGCTCGTCACCGAGGTACGAGAAGTCCCAGGCGCCCAGGGAATGCTACCCCCTACTTTCAGCACTGAAATGCTTGTCCATAAATAATCCTGCCTCTTCTATTGCTGCCTGACCTTCATCGAGAACGGCCGCAAACAGTTGCCACACGTGCGGCAAACCTTGATAAACCCTAAGGTGTACCGGTACGTCCGCTAAGGTAGCCGCGCGGATCAATCGCAACGAATCATCCAGAAGTACTTCATGGCTGCTCACCTGGACCAGGATGGGCGGCAATCCTGCGAAGTCCCCGTAAATCGGGGAAGCTTCGGGGGACCGGGCATCGGCGCCTGCCAAGTAGGTCGCAGCCATACCTGGGGCCATGCCTTCGGTTACGATGACATCGCGATCGCGGTTATCAATGAGCGACTGGCCCGTAGTGGCCATGTCCGCGAACGGCGAAAACAAAACGGCAGCGCGGGGCAGCGGAACCTTCTGCTCCTTGCAGCGGAGCAGCGTGGCGACAACAAGGCCGCCCCCAGCAGAGTCGCCGGCAAAGAAGATTTTGTCAGGCGGCGTACCGCTATCGAGCAGCCATTGATAAGCAGCAAGGGCGTCATCGACCGCTGCAGGAAATGGATGTTCGGGTGCAAGGCGGTAATCCACAGCGAATGTTCGCATCCGCGCGGCTTTGCCAAGGCGACCGACAAGGCCACGGTGCGACTTGAACGAACCGATGACATACCCGCCGCCATGCAGATAGAATATCGTGCCCTCCAGGCGAGATCCCGGAGCGATTCCAATCTCGCACGGCACAGCATTGGCCACGACGGCCTCATATGTGATCGCTGGATCTGGAGGTGTGATGTCCCCCATATCATCGAACGCTACGCGCAATTCATCGAGCGGCAATGCGCCGAGCTCCGGACCCGAATGAATCATTTCCACGAGCTTTTGTAGCTGTTCACTCGACATGTTGTTCAACTCCGCTGCCGCTCATTACTTTGCTGATGCAGAACTTGCATGGCGGCGTCGGGGGCGAAAAGGACAAACCGCATCCTCGAAATCCGTTGGAGCCGGGATGTGATTAATCCCCTCTCCGAGTGGACTGCACCAACCCGGTCACCCCTGCGTCCTGAACAACTCCGGGCAGCGGCTCAAGCAGTGCACCACCTGCACATCCTGCATCAACTCTTCCGACCGGGACTCTAACAATTAAGGTAGCTTGCCGCAAGCAAGTCTTGTTCGTGCAGGCGGCGCGTTTTAGATTTCGGCGGACGGGGACTCGGAAGATCGAACCTGCCGGGGAGAGGATAGCAATGAACCTGGATTACCATGACGGCTTTCTGGCGCCCTGCCGCGTGCTAGACTGCACCGATCATAGAGGCCTGTTGGCAGGGCACATCCTTGCCCAGCTTGGCGCGGATGTGGTGCAGATGGAGCCCCCGGGGGGCAGCGACGGTCGGCGGCAACATCCCATCGATCCTGACGGCAGAAAGAACGAGAATTCGTTCTACTGGGCGGCGTATGCATCCGGGAAGCGCTCCATCGTGTGCAATCCACGTGCGAATCCCGAAACCTGGAGGCGGTTGATTTGCGCAGCCGATATTCTGCTGGAATCCGCCGCGCCAAGCGATGGACGGCCAGCATGGCTTGATCCTGAAGCGACTGCTGCACTCAACCCGCGATTGGTTCACGTCTCGATCACGCCATTCGGTTTGACGGGCCCCAAGCGGGACTGGCTCGACAGCGAACTGACGCTGTGGGCTGCCGGTGGACCTTTGCACCTCACCCGGGATCATGAAGACCGGCCTTTGCGGATAAGCGTGCCGCAAGCATATCTGCATGGAGCAGCGACTGCAGCCGGAGCGGCGCTCATCGCACATGCCGAGCGCGTTCGAAGCGGCATGGGGCAGCATGTCGATCTGTCCATCGTGCAGACCCTACCGCAATGCACCCTGGGGGCTGTCCTTGCCAAGTCTATCGGGCATGACAATTTCGTGCCCAAACTTGGCAAGGTCCGTTCAGCCGGCCGGGGCGGGCCGATGGATTTGAGCGGCAGCGGATCACTGACGCGTCGTTCGAAGTGGCCGATCGCAGATGGGCTTGCCGAGATGCATCTGGCGATGGGGCCGGCGACTGGTCCATCGACCAACAACTTATTCGCGTGGATGATCGAGGAGCGGGCATTGCCCGAGGAATTCCGCGACTGGGATTGGACAAAATTGCACGATCGTCTGGAAAGCGGCGATATCTCCTGGGCCATGCTTGAGGAGGCGCGCAACCACGTATCGGCATTCCTGCTTCGTTTTCGCAAGGCCGACCTCATGCAGATCGCCTTGGACAAGGGGGTTCGCATCGCTCCGATACAGACCATCGCGGACTTGCTGAAGAGCAGGCAATTTGCGGCTCGCGGGTTTCTTGCCAAGGTGACGGGAAAGGGCGGACACTATACGCTGCCCTGGGGCTTCGCCGGCGACTGTCCGGGCGCGTTCAGCAGCCCGGCACCGGCGCCCACACTCGATGCGGATCGAGATTCGATTCTCCACGAATGGGCCGCCCCCGACGAACCGGGCAAGGTTGCAGCGGCGCCGGCCGAACAACCGCTGGAGGGGCTGAAGGTCCTTGATCTTGCCTGGGTGGTCGCGGGCCCGCTGATCGGGCGCAACCTTGCGGATTATGGCGCAACCGTCATTCGCGTTGAATCCTCACGGCGTGTGGAGACGGCGCGCCTGATGGGGCCGTTCCCGGGTGGCGTGTACGATGTTTGCCGGTCAGCCCTGTTCGAGACCTGCAATGCCGGCAAGTTTGGCTTGTCGCTTGACCTGTCACGCCCGGAAGCCCGAACTGTCATACGTAAACTGGCAAGCTGGGCGGATGTCCTGGTGGAATCGTTTACGCCCGGGCAGATGGCGCGGTGGGGCCTGTCTTACCAGGAACTGGCCAAGGATAATCCCGGGCTCGTGATGGTCAGCACATCGTTGACGGGACAATCCGGTCCGTTCGCCAAATACTCCGGCTATGGTAATCATGGCGCCGCGATTGCCGGATTCCAGCATCTCGTCGGCCGGGCCGACGCCGCACCTGTAGGACCATACGGCCCCTACACGGATTTCATCGCCCCGAGATTTGGCATAGCCGCAACTCTTGCCGCGCTTGATCATCGCCGGAGGACTGGGCAGGGCTGCTGGCTTGATGTTTCCCAAACCGAAGCCGGAGCACAATTCCTGGCGGCGCAGATCGCCGAAACATCGGTCACCGGGCGGGTTCAGGGCGCAATGGGGAACCGGGATGCCACCATGGCCCCACATGGGGTCTTTCGAACAATGGACGAGGATTGTTGGATCGCGATCGCCGTGCAGACGGACGAGCAGTGGGCGCGAATTGCGTCCCTGGCTGGAATCAGCCGTCCCGCCTGGCAGACGCTCGAATGCCGAAAGCGGGATGAAGATGCCGTCGAGACGTGCATCGAGGAATGGACATCCCGGCAGTCTGTTGATGAGCTGGAAGCCGCCCTGCAACGATCTGGGATCCCTGCGCATAGGGTGGTTTCCATCGAAGAGTTCGCGAAGGATCCTCAGGTCCGTGCTCGCGCGCACCTTGTCAGCCTGCCGCATGCCCTATCCGGGACCACTGTATTCGAGTCGTCGCCGTTTGTTTTGCAACGGACCCCGGCGCAGTACCGGTGCTCCGCGCCATTTTTTGGCCGCGACAATACGCAGATACTCCGCGAAACTCTCGGGCTGGATGCTGAAAAGATTGAGGAACTGCGTCAGAGCGGCGCGCTAACATGACAGCGATTGGACCGCAGGCGAAGACCCCGCACATACAAACGGCTTGGGGGAAGAGCAGGCAAGCCCTTACCTGCGCTGTCCCGGCTGCCCCTAAAACTCCTCTGCACCGAGCGCGTAGAGCCCGGTTGCACTCTCCATGGCAGAATTGGCCAACCCAGTGGCTTCTGGCACGATATGGGCAAGATACCAGGTGGCGACAGCAGCCTTGGACTTGAGAAACGAAAGATCGCCCTCCCCCTTCTGAAGGAGCGCTGCCGCTATTCGCGCCTGACGCTCCATGAGCCATCCGCAAGTCATGACGGAAACCATCGTCAGATAGGGGGAACTGGCGGCCAACCGATCATCCGTGTCGGCGCTGAGCAGGAAGTCTGTCGCCGACTCGACCTTGTCGAGCAAAGCAACCAGCGCCGCATGCTTCGCTTCGGATCGTACCTCGGCGAGGAGCGCGCGCATCTGCACGCCTTTGTCGCCGAAGAGCTTGCGTTCGACCAGGTCCATCGCCTGAATTCCGTTGGTGCCCTCATAGATCGGCGCTATCCGCGCGTCCCTGTAGTGCTGGGCAGCCCCGGTCTCCTCGATGAAGCCCATGCCGCCGTGTATCTGCACCCCGAGGCTGGCTACTTCGCAACCCACATCGGTGGCGTGGGACTTTGCCAGCGGCGTCAGGAGATCAACCCGCTGCTTGGCGCCGCTCGCCCCGAGATGGGCCCGGTCGAGTTCACCCGCAGCCGCGTAGACCAGCGCACGAATGGCCTGTGTCTGCGCCTTCATCCGCATGACCATGCGCCGTACATCGGGATGTTCGATAATGGGAACGGGGCCCGCCGCGGGGTTGCTCGCGCGGGCGCCCTGAATGCGATCACGCGCATAGCCGACAGCCTGTTGCGTGGCCCGCTCGGCAATCTGCACGCCTTGCAGCCCGACGTTCAGACGCGCGTTGTTCATCATGGTGAACATGGCCCGCATCCCCCCGAACTCGGGGCCGACGAGCCACCCACGGCACCCATCGTTGTCACCGAACGACATGACACAGGTTGGGGACGCATGAATACCCAGCTTGTGCTCGATGGCTGTGCACGTAACGTCGTTGCGGCTCCCGTCGGGCAGGAATTTGGGCACCAGGAACAGCGAGATGCCGCGCGTGCCAGCAGGTGCGTCCGGTGTTCTGGCAAGCACCAGATGAATGATGTTTTCGGCAAGATCATGTTCGCCGAAGGTGATGAAGATCTTGCCGCCCTTGATCAGCCAGCCGCCGTCTTCGGCCGGCGTTGCTGTCGAACGCAAGGCGCCGACATCCGAACCGGCTTGCGGTTCGGTAAGATTCATCGTGCCCGTCCATTCACCGGTCACCAGCTTCGGCAAATAGGCCTGCTGCAGCTCTGGCGAACCATGGGCCGCGATCGCTTCGATCGCCCCCTGCGTCAGCATGGGCGCCAGAGCGAACGCCAAGTTGGCGGCGCCAATGCTTTCCGCTACGCCAAATGCTACCGAATAGGGAAGACCTTGCCCGCCAAAGTCGGCAGGAGCAACCAGGGTTCCCCAGCCGCCATCGACATAAGCACTATATGCTGCCCGGAAACCGGGAGGCATCGTGACGGCGCCCTGGGACAGGGCCGGCGGATTATTGTCTCCGATGCGATTGAGGGGCGCCCACTCACTGGCTGCAAACGTTGCAGCGCCTTCAAGGATTGCATGCACCAGATCGGATTCAGCGGCCTCGAAGCGCGAGTGAGCGGCCAGATCGGCCAAACCCGAGACATGCTCGAGAACGAAGTGCTGCTCAGATACCGGAGGTAGAAACGTCACCTTGAGCCTCTATCAGTCTGCAGAATCCGGCGCAGGAGCCGGGGTGAAATACGCTGAATGCGCACGACGCTTGGCTGCAAGTCCTGCGCGAAAGTTCCGGCCCGCCGGCATGGCGCTCGAAATCGACTCGGCGCGAGGTTCAAAGGTTGGCCACGCAATCCATGGGATCGTGTACCGGTCGCGAAGCATGGGTGACCGTGCCTCGCGGCAGGCATTCAGAGCACCTCGAACAGCCCGGCAGCACCCATTCCCCCGCCAACGCACATCGTCACAACGACATACCTAGCACCGCGCCGCTTGCCTTCGATCAAGGCATGCCCGGTCAGCCGTGCTCCGGACATGCCATAAGGATGACCGATGGAAATTGCCCCGCCATTGACGTTCAGGGCTTCGTCGGGAATGCCCAATACATCCTGACAGTACAGCACCTGGACGGCAAAGGCCTCATTCAATTCCCACAGCCCGATATCGTCCTTGCTGAGGCCGAAGCGTGACAACAGCTTCGGGATGGCGAAAACAGGGCCAATCCCCATTTCGTCCGGCTCTGTCCCGGCGACGGCCATCCCCAGATAGCGGCCAAGCGGCTTCAGCCCCCGCGCCGCCGCGCTCTCGCTGGTCATGATCACGCATGCCGACGCCCCATCGGAAAATTGCGATGCGTTGCCGGCAGTGATCACTCCCCCCTCGACGACTGGCTTGAGGCTTGCCAACCCTTCAGCCGTTGTTTCCGGGCGGTTGCCTTCATCCTGGGTGAGCGTGACATCCTGGTGCGAGATTGCGCCTGTTGCCTTGTCCGTCACGGCCATCTTCGCGGTCACGGGCACAATCTCATTGTCGAATGCGCCTGCCAGTTTTGCCGCCGCAGTGCGCTGCTGGGATCGCAAAGCATAGGCGTCCTGGCGCTCACGTGAGATGCCGTAGCGCCGCGCCACCGTTTCGGCGGTCTGCAACATCGGCATGTAGATGTCGGGACACATCGCCAGCAACTCGGGATCGGTTCCGGTACGCACGTCGGCAGTCTGGACCATCGAAATGGACTCGACCCCCCCGGCGACGACCGCTTCCATGCGATCAACGATGACCTGCTTGGCAGCCGTGGCGATTGTCATCAGCCCTGCCGAACATTGCCTGTCCATCGTCATGCCTGCAACAGTCACAGGCAGACCTGCCCGAACCGCAGCCAGCCTGCCAACGGTCTGCTGCACGCCCTGCGGCAATGCGCAGCCGAGGATGACATCGTCCACTTCGTCGGCGCGCAGCCCCGAACGCTCGACTGCGGCGCGGATCGCATGCGCGGCAAGCGTCGGGGACGGCGTGGCGTTAAACGCGCCGCGATAGGCGCGTCCAATCGGGGTCCTAGCCGTGGAAACAATGACGGCATCACGCATCGGTCATACTTTCAGACAAAGTTTTGGTCATGGCTGGAGCATCCGGCTGGCACTTTATCGCGCCAGCAGACCGCCATCGATGACGAGCTCGGCGCCGGTGACAAATTTGGCCTCGTCAGAGGCGAGGTAGACGCAGCCCCAAGCGATATCTTCAGGTGCTCCGCTTTTGCCGCCGGGCTGAAGTGCGTTGAAGCTTGCCTGCGCGGCGCCGGTATCCGAAGCGTTGGCGATGATGTTCTGAACAATCGGCGTATCGATATAGCCCGGATGGATAGAATTGCAGCGAATACCCTGGCCGATGTAGTCAAGCGCCGTCGACTTCGAGAAGTTGCGCACCGCGCCCTTCGATGCGGCATAGGCAGCAAAGTGCGGGCCAGCGACAATACCGAACGCCGAAGATATGTTGATGATCGATCCGCCACCGGCCTCAATCATGTGCGGGATGGCATATTTGGTGAACAGGAACACCCCGCGGGCATTGATCGCGAAGGTTCGGTCCCAATGTGCTGCAGTGATGTCCGCTGCGGCGCCCATTCCAGCTACGCCAGCGCATGCAACGATAGTGTCGAGTTTTCCGAAGGCCGCCACCGCTGCCTCGATCGCGGCAATCACTTCATTCTCTGCAGAGACATCGCATTTCACAAATCGAATGCTGTCGGGATTGTCGTTCATCAAGCTGACCAGTTCCGGAACCACCGGCTCCTGAAGATCAGCAACGATCACGCGGGCTCCTTCGGCAACGAACAACCGGGCGGTGGCTGCCCCGATTCCCGATGCACCACCTGAAATTACCGCGACTTTTCCCAGAAGACGATCTGGCATTGTAATGTCCTTTCGTGAGTGCGCCGGACGGAGCCGGCTTGGCAAAGTGATGGTGTGGCGTGACGTCAGTAATTGAAGCTGACACTCACGCCGTACGTCGCGGGCTTTCCAGGATATCTACCAATAGTGTCGAACGCAGCGACTACGTTGTTCCAGTAATACGCGTTGCCGACATTCTTGCCCCAGACAGTGGCTCTCCAGCGGCCATCGCCAGATGCAATACCGGCGCGAAGATCGATCAGAGTGTAGTCGCCAATGCCGAAGACGGTCGTGACCGGGGAAGTAACGCCTGCAGGATTGGTTTCGCCACCGATCGTCGCAACCGTGTCCGACCTGAAGGTCAAGCCCGCGCCGACAAATGCATTCAAGGAGTCCGATACAGGGAACTCGTAGTCGATGTTGGTGCCGATCTGATATTTCGGCGTGTAGGGAACATTCGCCCCGGCGAAGTTCGCGGTGATGCCACCAGAGTTGATGCCCGTGAACTTTTTAATCTTAGCGTCGAGATAAGTGAAGGTGGAGTTGATAACCAGACCTTGCGTCGGTCGGATGCTCATTTCTATTTCGAAGCCCTTCACATCGGACTTCGGGATGTTCTGCAGTGTATCAAGGATACCAAAGTTCGGGTCGATAAGCTTCGAGCGAAGCTGCTTGTTGGTATAATCGTAGTAGAACGCCGCGCCGTTCAACTGCAGCGACCGATCTAGTAGAGTCGCCTTGAAGCCCGCTTCATAGGACAGCACCGACTCCTGAACGACTGGAAGATACTGGCTGAACAGCGAAGCGGAAAGCGTCGGGTAGCTCCCTGCCTTATACCCCTTCGCTACGTTGGCGTAGAGGAGGACGTCGTTCGTCGGCTTGTAGTCGAGCCCAACACGCCACGAAAAGTTATCTTCCTTCAGTGTGTCGATGAATTGACCGGATCCGCCCGGAGGCACACCGTTGTAGGTATTTGCAGTGTTGTTGATTTGATAGCACTGCCCGTTGTACTTGCCCAGTGCACCGCCGAAGAGAACGTCGTAGAACAGAGGCCCCGTGTTGACAGGGCTCCCGCTCAGATCGAAGCCGCACTCTTTGGAATCGATCCGCGACTTGGTGTAGCGACCTCCGACTTTCACCGTCAGCTCACCAATGTCATACTCGACATTCGCGAAGCCGGCGTAATTTTCCATCTTCTGGTCGTTTGAATAGGAAAGCGAAAAGAAGGGGTATCCGAACAGCGCCCCATAAAGGCCTCTGACTGAAACGTCAGGAAACGAAAGGTCAATCAATTCGCTGACCTTGCTGCTCTCATAGTTGGCACCAATAACCCAACGGAAATCCGACGCACTGTTGTTTGAAAGCCTGAGCTCCTGGTTGAAGCTCTTCACTCGACCGTTGTGGTTTACAAGGTCGAGCGTTGAAATGGGTAGGCCGTCGCCTTCGTCGCCTTGGCGCAATTTGAAATCGACATAGGATGTGAGGGACGTCAGCGTGATGGCATCGCTCAAGTCGAATTCAGAGCGGAGCGCAGCTTGCCACATGCTGTTGCTGCGTCGCGGCACCCCTGGCGTCCAGTCGGCTGCCTGGGGCCGCTGGGGCGAAAAAGGTGACGCTGCCAGCTGCGGCGGCAGGAATGATGGCACTTGCGGGAACAGCGCAATGTACTGCGGGGCTTGCGTTTCGCTGTTATCTTTCCATCCGTTGAGGTTGAGCTTGAATCTCAGCCGGTCAGTCGGCTCAAAATTGACCAGCAGGCGGCCCATGTAATTCTCGACCTTGCCATTCCGGTCACTGGGCCGGGAATTGCTGATCTGCCAGCCGTCTGCGCGCTCGATCCGACCTGCCAGTCGCGCACTCAAGGTCGATGACAACGGCCCGCTGATGTACCCTTCGCCGATGACCTCGTTGAATCTTCCATAGCTCAGACTTGCGCCAGCCCGCAGCGTATCGGTGGGCTTCGCCGCAATGTAGTTGATTGCGCCGCCCGTCGCGTTCTGGCCGAAGAGGGTTCCTTGCGGACCCTTGAGGATCTCGACTCGTTCGAGATCAAAGGCTGAGTGCGACGAGAGTACCGGGAACGGAAGCGGCGCTTCGTCAACATAGGTGCTGACCGTCGGGTAAGCTCCGAGTGACGTCTCGTAAAAGCCAACGCCGCGCAGGGTGTATACGGGTGTGCCGTTTGCACTGTTGCTAAAGGACAGCCCGGGCGTCGCATTAGCCAAATCTTCGAGCGAGTTGATCTGCCGATTCTGGAGCGCGTCGCCAGACAGAACGGCGACCGTTGTGCCCACGTCGTTCAACCGCTGTTCACGCTTGTTGGCGGTCACCACGATGTCCCCGGCGTCAAGCGACTGCTCCGCTGCCTGAGGCGCGGCAGTCTGGGCATGTGCCTGCCCGGACAGAGCGATTGCAGTGATGCTCGCAGTTGCGAGGGCGCGATTTATCAAGTTCATTAAGCCTCTCCCCATGAGTGTTGTTGGAATCATTTTACGGACGCCCGATCGCAATTGAGCCGGGCGAAGGAAGCAAGAAACTAAGGGGTGGGACGGCCTCCGGCTCACACACGCGCAGAACCCGCCCCTGTGGATGCGGTGTTGCGACATCAGTTCGCTCATTCAGCTCTCCCACTCCAGTCTGCGCTGAAGATCAGGCGTGCTACATCACATGCTAACTAGGCGCAAGCAAGTTTTTAGACTGCAGAGATGCCGCCATCGACCTTAACTTCAGAGGCGGTCACGAAACGGCTCTCATCCGAAGCGAGGTAGAGCACTGCGTAGGCCACATCGTCAGGGTCGCCTAGACGGCCCACCGGGACCTGCTTGGCAAGCCGTTCCAGCATTTCCGCGTCGTCGCGGCCGCTCCGCAGATCATCCAGCATCGGTGTACGGATAAAGGTCGGATGGATCGAATTGCAGCGGATATCCCAGCGCTTTTTGGCTGCAAGCAGCGCGACCGACTTGGTGAGCAGCCATACCGCGGCTTTAGAGGCGTTATAGGCGGCCAGATTTGGCGAAGCCATGAGTCCCGCGACCGAAGACAGATTGATGATGGATGCTGGCTGGCTCTCGCGCAGCAACGACAGGGCCAGCTTGCAACCGAGAAAGACACTGTCCGAGTTGACGCGCATCACCTGGTGCCACTGATCGAGTTCCAAATCCTCGACTGATCCCGTTCGCACCAGTCCGGCATTGTTGACCAACACAGAAAGGCCACCCATCCGGAAATGCGCGTGGTCGAGCGCCGCCTTCCAGTCGTCTTGACTGGTTGCGTCATGGCGGAAGCCCCAGGCAACCTCGTTGCCGATTTCGGTATTGATGGAGTGGGCAACGTCCTGCGCGGCGCCTACGTTCAGGTCAGTCAGCAAAACCTGCGCGCCGTGCCTGGCGAGCATACGGGCCGTGGCAGCGCCCAGCCCTTGCGCCGCGCCGGTAATTAGTGCCTTCTTGCCCTGAACGCGACCATGAAAATTCATATGCAGCACTCCCAGACCGCTTGCAACTTTGTCTACAACATACTAGCGTGCGACAAGCAAGTGGAGAGGTCAATGCAAAATCGGGTGTCCAATGCGGCGTCGCAGAACGCCTCGGAGCCGGTGGGATCCGCCTATCGCCCGCGTACCGCGATCATCGGTGCGGGTGCTGCGGGGATGCTGCAGGCGATCAAGTTACGCGAAGCGGGCTTGGATAACGTCGTCATTTACGAGAAGGCGAACGAAGTCGGCGGAACTTGGCGGGAGAACCGCTATCCGGGCATAGCCTGTGATGTTCCTGCTCACCATTACAATTATTCGTTCGAGCACAATCCGGGGTGGAGTCATCGGCTTGCCCTAGGGCCTGAAATTCAATCGTACATGAAGAAGGTCGCAGACAAGTACGATCTGCGGCGCAGCATCGTTTTTGGCGCCAAGGTCACATCGGCGGTATTCGATGGCCGCCAGTGGCATATCGAGACCTCCAATGGCATTCGCGACACGGTAGATTTTCTCGTGGCCGCTACTGGGCCGTTGCACATTCCCGCTTTCCCCAACATCCCGGGGTTGGAGGAATACAAGGGTATAAAGTTTCACACGGCCGAGTGGATCGACGGCATCGACCTGTCGGGCAAGCGCGTCGGCGTGATCGGCAGCGGGTCTACAGGCACGCAGGTCATATCCGCACTGGCAGAGCAAGGGGTGAACCTGAAGGCCTTCATCCGTACGCCGCAATGGGTGTTCCCCTTGCCCAACCGCAAGTTCGGCAAGCTGGAGCGCGCCATCGTTAGCGCCTTCCCGTTCATTGGACGGATGACAGGAAACTTTTACGGCTGGTTCTTCGAACATGTGTTCGCTGAAGCTGTGATCAAGAACGGTTGGCAACGCAAGTTCCTGTCCAGCATGTGCCGATGGCAGCTTGGCAGGGTGAAGGACCCCGTCCTGAGGGAAAAGCTGACCCCTTCCGACGCGCCGCTCTGCAAGCGCATGGTCATGTCGACCGCATTCTATCCGGCGGTCGCCCGCCCGAATGTGGAGGTCGTGCGCGACGGCATCGTCAGGGCTACCGAAAAGGGGTTGGTCGATCAGACCGGCCGCCTGCACGAGCTGGATATTATCATCTTTGCGACCGGATTCCACGCTCGCGCCTATCATCGCCCCATCGCGGTCACCAATGCACAAGGGGTCACGCTCGACGATGCCTGGAAGGATCAGACCGGCGCGCACCTCTCGGTGCACGTTCCAGGCTTCCCCAATTTCATGCTGATCGGCGGGCCTCACTCTCCGCGAGGCAATTTCAGCGCGATTGCCTATTCCGAGGCGATCGTGGATCACATCGTCAAAGTCATTCGTCACTGCGCTGAAAACGGGATCCACGCGATCGAGGCGAGACCTGAAGCCCTGGCGAAATTTCGCGAGCACGTCATGTCTGCCATACCGCAGACCGTCTGGACCACCGGTTGCACGAACTGGTATATGGACGAACAGGGCATGCCGGAAAACTGGACCGGCACGCCGGACGAGTATCGCGCCATTCTGCGTGAACCAAATTACGATGAATTTCTGCTCTCGACCTGAGACGCAGGAAAGTGTGCCGGAGTCGGGTTCAACCCGGCTCCGCGATCAGTGAGAACAGCGCATCACGGAAGTCGTGAAGGGCGCTTTCGAACTCGACTTCGTCCGGATTGGCCAGCCACTGATAGACCAGGCCAAAGAAGAACGACGTGTACTGCAGGGCAACCCGGCTGGGGACCGCGGCCCTTTTGATTGTCCCGGCCTCGATGCCCTGATTGATATATCGGGAAATCGCACGTCGATAGGCGCTATGTTGCTCAGCGAGCCGATCGCGCATTACCGTGTTGCTGCCCACCGTTTCGTAGTAGAGCACGAACATGGCCCGGACGTATTCCGAGTTTTCGTTCAGGTAATGAATGCCACTTTCAATCGCCGCTCCGAAAGCATCGAGACCCTTCTTGCTTCCGACATGTGCGGTCAGCTCGGCCTTCCAGCGCTTATTGAAGACGTCGATCATTTCGGCGAACAAGTCCTCCTTGGAACCGAACCGGTTGCTCGCCAGGCCGCGACTGTAGCCGGCGAGTTCGCCCACTTCGCGCAAGGTCGTGTTCTGGGTACCGCGTTCAGCCACCAGTGACATGGCGGCGTCCAGCATCCTGCGATCCGAGATGGCGGTGCGTTCAGCCTGGGTAAGACGGCGCTTAGGCCTGTCCTTGACCAGCGGGGCCTGCAGTTGTCGCGTTGTCGCCATCCGTAGCTCCTTCTTCATCGGCCCAAGGGGAGTAGTGCCCCCACTTGCTTGTAGCAAGGATATATCGACCCTCTCACGGTGCCGTCTGGCCCTGCCCTTTCCGTCACCCTTACATCAGTCGGGGTTCTTCTGTAGCCAAGGCATGTCGCCCGATAATTATCTTGCTTGTGACTAACAAGCAATGTACCAAAGCGCCATTGGGAAATCAAAAAACGAGGGGATCTGAGAGGTGACTGACCTCGCCAGCACTGCTGATTCGACGGATGTCATCCCGATCCGGGAGCACCAGAGATTCGACGAAACCAGCCTTGCGCAATGGATGAGCGCGAATGTGGACGGGCACGAAGGACCCATTCGCGTCCAGCAGTTTCGCGGGGGGCAATCAAATCCCACCTATCTCGTCTCCACCCCCACCAAGTCCTATGTGCTCCGCCGGCAGCCCACCGGGCCGCTATTGAAAGGCGCGCACGCAGTTGACCGGGAGGCCTATGTTCAGACCATGCTGGGCGAAACACAGGTTCCGGTTGCGCGAATCTACGGAACCTGCCGCGATCCGGATGTCATCGGCACCATGTTCTATCTGATGGAACTGGTAGAGGGCCGGATTTTCTGGGATGCAACTTTTCCGGATGTCAGCACCGCTGACCGCCCCGCGTACTTTCAGGCCATGAATGCGACAATCGCGAATCTTCATGGCGTTGATCCCGACTCGATCGGTCTGGGGGATTTCGGCCGTCCCACCGGCTATGTGGAGCGGCAAATCAAACGGCTGTCGGCCCAGTACGTCGCGGACCTTGGTGCGGGGCGGGATCCGAACATGGACCGGCTGATAGCATGGCTTGAACATGCCAGACCGCGCAACGAGGGTCGGGCGGCGGTCGTCCATGGCGACTACCGCTGCGACAATCTGATCTTCCACCCGACCGAGCCGCGGATCGTCGCCGTACTCGACTGGGAGCTTGCCACACTGGGCCATCCACTGGCCGACTTTGCTTACCATGCGATGATGTATCGCATGCCCAGCCATATTGTCGCGGGGCTTGCGGGCGCTGATCTGGCTGGGTTGAATGTACCGAGCGAGCAGGAATATCTGGAGTTGTACTGCGAACGCACGGGACTTTCCGACAGCTCTGATTACAACTTCTTCGTCGCCTTTTCGTTCTTTCGCGTCGCCGCCATCATTCACGGCATCAAGGGCCGTCTCGTTCGCGGGAATGCCGCTTCGCCCGACGCTGCCGAGCGCGTCAAGGCGCTCCCGGAACTCGCGGAACTTGCTTGGGAACAAGCACGTCGCGCTGGCGCACCCGCTTAAAAGGGAACAATCGTGGATATTACCCAAAGCCCCCGGAGCATCGATCTGCAGAGCCGCATTCAGGCGTTCATGGTCGATCACCTCTACCCTATCGAACGCGATCTTTATATGGCCGCCGAGCGCCTTGGGCCTTGGGCGGTTTACCCTCACATCGAAGACCTGAAAGAACGCGCACGGGCTGAAGGGCTCTGGAACCTTTTCCTCCCAGCTGGGCACAGTGAAGAGGGACTGAGCAACGTCGAATATGCACCGCTGTGTGCGGTCATGGGACGTTCGCTTTTTGCACCCGAAATTTTCAATTGCTCTGCTCCCGATACCGGCAACATGGAAACTTTGCTGCTCTTCGGCACTAGCGAGCAGAAGGCGCGATATCTTGAGCCCTTGCTGGCCGGACAGACGCGCTCGGCGTTCGCAATGACAGAGCCGGAGGTAGCATCGTCGGACGCAACCAATGTAGCGTCCGAAATCGTGCGCGATGGCGATGACTATGTCATCAACGGCCGTAAGTGGTACACCACGGGTGCGACCGATCCGCGCTGTTCCCTATTCATATTCATGGGGCGAACTGGCGACGAGTCGGCGGATCGCCATCGTGCCCAGTCGATGATCCTCGTGCCGCGTGATACTCCTGGTGTTCGCGTTGTTCGTGCGTTGCCCGTATTCGGGTTCTACGGTGTCCCGGACCGATCGGCAGAAGTTGTGTTCGAAAACGTTCGGGTGCCGGCATCGAACATCTTGCTCGGGGAAGGACGCGGCTTCGAAATCGCTCAGGGGCGGCTTGGGCCGGGCCGCATCCATCATTGCATGCGGCTAATAGGGCTGAGCGAACGTATATTGGAGCGGATGTGTCGCCGCGCGACCGAGCGTGTGGCCTTTGGCAATCCGATTTCCGAGCAAAGTGTCACGATGGAGCGGATCGCGCAGGCGCGAATCCTTATCGAGCAGGCGCGACTTCTTACCATGCGCGCGGCCTGGATGATGGATACCGTTGGCAACAAGGCTGCCCGACAAGATATCGCCATGATAAAGGTGGCAGCCCCGGCGATGGCGCAGCAAGTCATTGATTGGGCCATCCAGTTGTTTGGTGGCGGGGGCACAGGTAACGACCATTTCCTTGCTGCAGCGTTCGCCACCGCTCGGATTCTGAGGCTGGCCGATGGACCTGACGAGGTTCACCGCAATCAGATCGCCAAGCTCGAGCTTCGCCGGCAGGCCGCTAAAAACGGGGCGTCAGACGGCGCGACGGCGTCGGTCCTGACGCTCGCAGAAGCCGATGCCGTAGCCGCTGCCGGTCTTTGGCCAGCCCCGACGCCAAATTGAGCCTGCCTGTTCACCATCTCGGAAGACCAAATAGGCGCTGCCACCCCAACCTTCCCGTCATGAGCCTTATAATCTCGAAGGCAATTGGAGCACTTTATGCAGATGTTCGATTTCGACCTCGGCGAGGCCGCGGACATGATCCGCGAAACCACCAGCCGGTTTGCAACCGACAAGATTGCGCCTCTCGCCAAGAAAATCGATGCGGAAGACTGGTTTCCGCGCGACGAACTCTGGACGAGCATGGGTGATCTCGGGCTGCATGGCATAACCGTAAGCGAGGAGGACGGTGGCCTGGGCCTGGGATACCTTGAACATGTCATCGCTTGCGAAGAGATCGCTCGGGCCTCCGGAGCAATTGGTCTCAGCTATGGCGCTCACACCAACCTGTGCATCAACCAAATCGCGCGTTGGGGCTCACGCGAACAGAAAGCCAAATATTTGCCTCCGCTGATATCGGGGCAGCATCTTGGCAGCCTAGCGATGTCAGAAGTCGGTGCGGGTTCAGACGTCGTGTCGATGAAGCTCAAGGCAGAAGCGGTTTCAGGGGGGTATGTTCTCAACGGAACCAAATTCTGGATCACCAATGCTACTTACGCTGACACGCTCGTAGTTTACGCGAAGACTGGTGTGGGCAGTCGCGGCATCACGGCGTTCATCATCGAGAAGGGCATGCCCGGATTTTCAATTGGCCAGAAGATCGACAAGATGGGCATGCGAGGTTCCCCTACCGCCGAGCTGGTTTTCGACAACTGTCTGGTGCCCGAAGAGAACGCCTTGGGTCCGATCAACGAGGGCGTCAGCGTCCTGATGAGCGGGCTGGACTTCGAGCGCGCCGTGTTGGCCGGAATTCCGTTAGGCGTCATGCAGTCGTGCCTCGACGTTGTTCTGCCCTACGTGCGAGAGCGTAAGCAGTTTGGGAAGCCGATTGGCCAGTTTCAGCTGATCCAGGCGAAGGTGGCCGACATGTACGTGGCGCTCAACTCGTCGAGGGCATACATTTATGCTGTAGCGAAGAGTTGCGACGCAGGCCGCACCACGCGGTTTGACGCGGCCGCAGCTATCCTCCTGGCCAGCGAAAACACGGTGCGTGTCGCCAACGAGGCGGTTCAGGCACTCGGTGGTGCGGGGTTCACCAAGGATTGGCCGGTGGAGCGGTTCTATCGCGATGCCAAGCTGCTCGACATCGGCGCTGGCACGAACGAGATCAGACGCATGCTGATCGGGCGTGAGCTGATCGGCGAAGCTGAACGCCTGGCACAGTGACGTCCGCGTTGAGATGCCTCGCAGGCTGTGTTGTCTAGGGCCACACAGCCTGCGAGGCATCGACGCGATACGGCATTGGAAATTGAATAAAATATTGCACTCACTTTACTAACTTGCGGCAAGCAAGTCTTGACACGAGAAGAACGCGGCGTCTATCAAGGATGAAGCCGTCAAGAGTCGGCAGTGGGTTGAGGATTATGGATGCCAGATCCCTATCCGTCGTGTCGCGCAACTCGGGTTTGGCCCGAACTGGCGCGATCGGGAAGGCCGGGGCGCGGCAAGCTTGAGAGGTTCGTTTTGAGCGCTACCTTTGAAACGTCCAAGGCGCGGTTGGGGGAGGCTGCCGACGGATCGGATGCGATGGTCGACCTCGGCCTTCAGCCTTCCCCTGAGGTGACCCACGGGCTCGGGCGGCTCGCACTGGGTGATCTGCTGCGCCGCTCGGCGCGGCGCTTTCCCGAAAAGGTGGCCGTGGCAACGCCGTCGCGAGAAATCACCTACGGTCAGCTGGATGAACTGGCAAATCGCTGCGCCCACGCCCTGCTCGAACAGGGAGCGAAACGGGGCGATCGGATCGCTACAGTCTGTGCCAACAGCATCGACTTCATCATAACGATCTTCGGTATTCACAAGGCCGGATTGGTATGGGCACCCATCAACCCTTCGTTGTCGGACGACGACAAGGCCTACATTCTGGACCATACACAGGCCGCAATCATCATCGCCGATAAACCGCTGGATGATTATCTGCTGGGTTCGATCCAGCAAAATCCGATCGTACTGACCTTGGGGCCGGACTTTGACACCTTGCTGGCGGCGGCGCCCGGCGACGAGCCTGATCTTTCGATCGGCGAGCGTGATCTCGTCATGATCATGTACACCAGCGGAACGACCTCGCGCCCCAAGGGCGTGATGCACTGCAATCTCGCGGTCTACGCGACAGTCATGTGCAACATTGGGGAATGGATGGTCACTCGGGACGATCGCATACTCATCGTCCTCCCGCTCTTCCATGTGTCGGCGCATTGCCTGCTGACCACATTCCTCTCCGCAGGCGCAACCGTGGTCCTTCACAACGGCTTCGATCCCGGGCGGGTCCTGCCCGCAATGGAGGAGCACAAGATCAGTTTCTTCGTCGGACTTCCGATGATGTACGCAGCCATGATGGAGCATCCGGTCCGCTCCAAGACAGACGTCTCCTCACTGCGCTATTGCATCTATGCGATGGCGCCAATGCCGGGGCCGCTCTTGCGGCGTCTACTGGACGAGTTTTGCCCGACGTTCGTCCTGTCTTCGGGTCAAACTGAAATGTACCCGAGCACCATGATGCTGCGCCCAGAACAGCAGTTGCTCAAGGAAGGCAACTATTGGGGCGAGCCATCAATTGTCAACGACGTGGCAATCATGGACGATGACGGCACCTTGCTGCCACGGGGTCAAATCGGCGAAATCGTCCATCGCGGCCCCAACGTCATGTTGGGGTACTACAAGGACGCACAGGCAACCGCCCATTCCCGGCGGTTTGGCTGGCATCACACCGGTGATCTGGGTGTCATCGATGAAGATGGCCAGATGCTGTTCGTCGATCGCTTGAAAGACATGATCAAATCCGGTGGTGAGAATGTCGCGTCCGTCAAGGTCGAGCAAGTACTCCTGCAATACCCTTTCGTGCAGAACGCCGCTGTGATCGGGGTGCCACATCCGCGCTGGCAGGAGGCGGTCGTGGCCGTGGTCATGCTCAAGCCGGGAAGTTCAGCGGAGGCAGCGGAAATCCTCAAACACTGTCGCGGGGCGCTTGCTCCCCATGAAGTGCCGAAGGCGGTCGAGTTCGTCGACGACCTGCCGCTTACCGCTACTTCCAAGCTGCGGAAGGTCGAACTGCGCGACCGCTTCCTCAATTTGTTCGGAGGGTGATCGTGGCAATCATCGACAGTATGGCAATTCCAGACAGCGAAACGTCCCAGCAGAACCGGGCGGCCCACCTGAAGCTGATCGGGGCGGTTCGCGCGCTCGAAGCCAAGGTGCAGACGGTTTCGGCAAGGGCTGGCCCCAAGTTCGCCAAGCGTGGGCAATTGCTGCCCCGCGATCGCGTGGCCTTGCTGCTCGATCGAGATGCACCGTTTCTCGAACTGTCGGCGCTCGCCGGCATCGGCATGCACGATGATGACGGAAACGAAAACGTTTACGGCGGCGGGGCCATTACCGGGATCGGGTTCGTTTCTGGCGTCCGCGTGATGGTTTTTGCTAGCGATGCCGGCATCAAGGGCGGCGCAGCCCATCCGATGGGCATCAAGAAGCAACTGCGCGCGCAGGACATCGCGATCGAAAACAAGCTGCCTTACGTCCAGCTCGTTGAAAGCGCTGGTGCCAATCTGAATTTGCAAGCGGAGATGTTCGTCGAAGGGGGACGCACCTTTGCGAATCTCTCGCGCATGTCCGCACTGGGCTTGCCGACAATCACGGTCGTTCACGGCTCTTCGACGGCAGGCGGCGCTTATCAGGTTGGCCTGTCCGACTACGTCATCATGATCCGCGGCCGCTCCAAGGTGTTTCTGGCCGGACCGCCCTTGCTCAAGGCGGCCACAGGTGAAATCGCAAGGGATGAAGACCTTGGCGGCGCGGAACTGCACACCCAGGTGACCGGGGTTGGCGACTATCTCGCGGAAAATGATGCCGATGCTCTGCGTCAGGCCCGCGAGGTCATTGGGAAACTGCACTGGGATCGCGGCCGCCTGACGTCATCACAGCTCGCTCCCCGCTATGATAGCGAGGAACTGCTAGGGGTTGTGCCCATCGACTACCGCAAGCCTTACGATGTGCGTGAGGTGATTGCCCGAGTGGTCGACCATAGCGACTTCACTGAATTCAAGGCAGAATACGGTATCCACACGATCTGCGGGCATGGGCGGATTGAAGGGCGGATCATCGGCATCATTGGCAACAACGGGCCAATCGATGCACTTGGAGCGACCAAGGCTGCGCAGTTCATCCAGTTGTGCTGCCAGTCGAAAACGCCTCTGCTGTTCCTGCAGAACACCACGGGTTTCATGGTTGGCGTCGAGGCGGAAACGTCAGGCATCGTCAAGCATGGGTCAAAGCTCATCCAGGCCGTGACGAACGCTTCGGTGCCAAAGATCACGATCCAGATCGGGGCGAGCTTCGGTGCTGGTGCCTATGCCATGTGCGGGCGGTCTTTCGGTCCGCGTTTCATCTTTTCCTGGCCGAACAACCGCCTGTCCGTGATGGGCGGAGAACAGGCCGCCAAGGTTCTCACCATCGTCGCGGAAGACGGAGCCGCCGCACGCGGGGTCGAACCTGACCGCGCAGGGCTGGTGGCCATGGCTGAAAGGCTTGTCGCCCAGTATGAACGCGAAGGGGAGGCATTGTTCGCGACGGCGCGTTTGTGGGACGACGGGATAATTGATCCGCGCGACACACGCCGGGTTGTGGCGTTCTGTCTCGACACGTGTTGCGAGGCCGAGGCACGCACATTGGCTTCGAACAGCTTCGGGATCGCACGGCTGTGACCTGGCCTCTTGAACATCCCCCAAAGACATCTGTCCTGCGACTGGAGCAACGTGACTCTGCGCTCGTCGCAACGATTGATGATCCCGCTACGCGCAATGCAATGTCCGATGCGCTGCTTGGCGACTTCGAGGTACTGTTCTCCCAGCTGCGCGATGAACCGGCCATTCGCGCACTCGTGCTGCGGGGAAGCGACCGGGTGTTTTGCGCCGGCGCCGATCTTGGCGGAAGAACGCTTCGCGGATCGACCGCAGACGCGCATGCCGCCACAGTCGAACTGTCATTGCGGGGCGCGCGTGTCTACAACGCGCTCAGCACCTTTCCCAAGCCGGTGATCGCTGTGATCGAGGGGGCGGCCATGGGCGGCGGCATGGGATTGGCGGCCTGCGCCGACATCGTGCTGGCCGGGCCAGGCGCCAGTTTTGCCCTGTCAGAGGCAAGGTTGGGGCTGGTCGCTGCACAGATCGCTCCGTTTGTCGTCGCTCGCCTTGGCCTGGCTACCACGCGCCGCCTTGCCCTGACCGGAAGCCGTTTCAATGCGGAGCAGGCAACCAACCTTGGTCTCGTTGACGAGCTGTTGCCAGATCGTGCTGAACTCGACGCAAGACTGGATGCCATCCTGGGCGAGATCCAGTCCTGCGCGCCCGCCGCCCTGGCAGCCACGAAGGCGCTGCTTAACGGCCTGCCTGGGCTGGACATCGTAGCGTTCTCGCACACCGCGGCCGACGTCTTCGCCGACGCCGTGCTCGGCGAGGGCGCTGAGGGAATTGCGGCATTCAAGGAAAAAAGGGCGCCGGCATGGGCCAACACATAAAGCCGTTCTCGAAGATCCTGATCGCCAATCGCGGCGAAATCGCGTGCCGCGTGATCCGGAGCGCCAAAGCGAAGGGCTATGCGACTGTCGCGATCTTCAGCGATGCCGACGCTGGCGCACGGCATGTGCTGGAAGCAGATGAAGCCTTTCGACTGGGTGCCGGCCCTCTGCGTGAATCGTACCTGTCCGCCGAGCGGGTGCTGGCGGCCGCCAAAGCCAGTGGCGCCGACGCACTGCATCCCGGGTACGGATTCTTTTCCGAAAACGCGGAATTCGCGGAACAATGTGCTGATGCCGGAATCATGTTCATCGGCCCGATGCCGGATTCGGTCCGCGTCATGGGCGACAAGGCCCGGTCCAAGCGGCGCATGATCGAAGCTGGCGTGCCCTGCGTGCCAGGGTACGAAGGCGACGATCAGGACGACGACCTGTTTATCCGTGAGGCCGAACGGATCGGCTATCCAGTGATGGTCAAGGCTTCGGCCGGAGGCGGTGGCCGGGGTATGCGCCTGGTACATGACCGGGCCGATCTGGCAGCGGCGCTCGCCTCCGCACGGTCAGAGGCGAAAAGTTCGTTCGGCGATGATCGCTTGCTGCTAGAGCGCGCCGTGGTTGATGCACGCCATGTCGAAATACAGGTGTTCGGCGATCGCTTCGGATCGGTTGTTCATCTCGGCGAGCGCGACTGCTCTGTACAGCGGCGTCACCAGAAGGTTATCGAGGAAGCGCCTTCTCCTGCCGTGAACGAAGACCTTCGGCGGCGGATGGGCGAAGCTGCGGTTCGCGCTGCGGCGGCGATCAACTATGTCGGCGCGGGAACGGTGGAGTTCCTGCTGGGGGGCGACGGAGAGTTCTACTTCCTGGAAATGAACACCCGGCTGCAGGTCGAGCATCCGGTGACCGAGTGCGTGACGGGGATCGACCTCGTCGACCTTCAGATCGACGTGGCAGCGGGGCTGCCCCTCCCCTTCGTTCAGGACGACATCAAGCTTTCCGGACATGCGATCGAGGTGCGGCTCTACGCCGAAGATCCCCGTAACCAGTTCTTGCCCCAGACGGGCGTAGCCGCGATCTGGCAGCCTTTCGCGGGCGAAGGCGTGCGCGTAGATCACGGCCTGGTTCCCGGACAAGTTATCAGCTCATTCTATGATCCGATGATCGCCAAGATCATCGCAAGTGGTGCAAACCGCGCCGAAGCATTGCGACGACTGGTGCGTGCGGTCCGGGGCACGCATTTGCTTGGCGTCGCCACCAATCGCGAGTTTCTGCTCGACGCCTTGACGACCGATGAATTCGCAAGTGGCAGCGCCACCACCGCATTCATCGGGAAGCATTATGGCGACGGGTTCCAGGCCAGCGAAGCGGACCCTGCGGCTATATCTCTCGCCGCGATCCTCGTCGCTGACAAGGCCGGGACAGGTTGGGCCTCCAATGCAATCCAGGCTCATCCGATCACCCTGGCGAGCGAAGATCAATCGACCACGCTGCGCGTAGCCCGGTCTGAGTCGCACTGGTCGGTCGAAGCCGGCGGAAATTGCGTATCCCTTGCAATCATTGACCGCCGCGACGGGTTCGTTCGCTTCGAGCTCGATGGGCTTATGCGGCGCGCAGCCTATCTGCTCGACGCCGATGGAATCGAAATCGATCTGGACGGACGGGTCTATCAGTTCGAGGATACTACCTATCAGGCGCCCTCCAAGTCTTCTGCGGGCGGCGACGGCGTGCTGCGCGCGCCGATGACCGGCACGATTTCGGCAGTGCGCGTTGCCCCAGATCAAATTGTGGCGCGCGGTGATGTGCTGGCCGTTCTGGAAGCCATGAAAATGGAACAGCAGATCATCGCTCCCATCCCAGGTTCCGTCAGGACCATTGCGGTTGCCGCCGGCCAACAGGTGAAGGCGCGCGATATTCTATTCGTTATAGAGGCAGAGCCCGCATGAGCCATCGCACGATCAGTATCGGGGGTGCTTCCGGCTTTTGGGGAGACAGCTCGATCGCCTTGCCGCAGTTGCTGCAGCATGATGGGCTCGATTACATTTCGTTCGACTATCTGGCGGAAGTCACGATGTCGATCCTGGCCCGCGCCCGCGCGAAGGACCCGTCGCTTGGCTATGCGACCGATTTCGTCACGCTTGTTGGACGGCATCTGCCGCAGATCGCTGATCGCCGGATAAAGCTGATCGCCAACGCCGGAGGGGTCAATCCCAACGCCTGCGCCGATGCGCTGCGAGCCAGGATCGCAGCCGCCAATCTTGACCTACGCGTCGGCGTTGTCACGGGCGACGATCTTTTGGCGATGCAGTCACAGCTGAAGGACAGTAAGGAGATGTTTTCCGGCGCGTCGATGCCGGAGCGGCTGCTGAGCCTAAACGCCTACCTTGGTGCCTGGCCGATCGCGGCGGCCCTGGATGCAGGCGCGGACATCGTGGTCACGGGACGCTGCGTCGATAGCGCAACGGTGCTTGGCGTATGCATTCATGAATTCGGCTGGTCGCCGTCCGATTTCGATCGCCTGTCGGGTGGGTCGCTCGCCGGGCATATTATCGAGTGCGGGGCACAAGCCACGGGCGGCCTGTTCACCGATTGGCAGGACGTGCCCAACTGGGAGAACATCGGTTATCCCATCGCCGTCATCGACGAGGATGGCGCGTTCGACGTTATCAAGCCGGAGGGAACCGGCGGCCTCGTTTCCCGGGGCACAGTAAGCGAGCAGCTTGTCTACGAGATCGGTGATCCCGCCGCCTATCTGCTTCCGGACGTGACCTGTGACTGGCGATCGGTCAAGATTGCCGAGGTAGGCGAGCAGCGGGTACGCGTGACAGGCGCTCGCGGCACGTCGCCTTCGCCAACCTACAAGGCCAGTGCAACCTGGCAGGACGGCTATCGTGTAGGTGCCACCTGGACCATCATTGGGCATGACGCTGCCGCCAAGGCGGTCAGGATAGGCGAGCAGGTCGTATCTCGCGTCTCGTCGCTGCTGGCGAAGTCCGGATCGGCGCCGTTCACAGAGACCTCGATCGAAGTCATTGGGGCTGAATCCAGCTACGGCGCGAACAGCCGGGCTTTGGGCGCGCGGGAAGTGGTGTTGAAGATCGCCGCTAAGCACGCCGATCCCAAGGCACTGGATCTTCTGGTGCGAGAATTTACCTCCGCCGGCACGTCCATGGCGCCCGGTTTCACAGGAATGGGCGGCAATCGCCCAAAGGTGATGCCGCTTGTCCGCCTGTTCTCGCTCGCGGTGGACAAGGCGCTGGTTGATGGACAGGTCCACGCCGAAGTCGATGGTCAGAATGTTTCCATACCGACGATGGGGACGTCCCCCCCCTATTCCATCGATGCGGCCGCCGCCACCACCGAACCAGAGGTGGCCATCGACGCGGCGGATCTCACCACGGTCCCGTTGATCGAACTGGCCTGGGGGCGCAGCGGCGACAAGGGCAATCATGCCAACATCGGCATCGTGGCCCGCCAGCCGGAATACCTGCCTTATATCAAGCGCACATTGCAGCCGGAACTCGTGGCCAAGTTGTTCGAGCACTATGGTCCGGCCGACGTCAAGCGCTTCGATTTGCCGGGCATCCAGGGTTTGAACTTCATGCTCTACGACGTGCTGGGCGGCGGGGGCATCGCCTCGCTTCGCAATGATCCCCAAGGCAAGGGCTATGCCCAGATATTGCTTGGCGTGGAAATACCGGTGCCGGTCGGCGTGGTCGGGTCGAAAGCCTGAATGCGTCACCCACCTTTAGAGGAGCAATTATGTCGATCGAACAGAACAAGGATGTCGTGCGGCAGTTTCTCGCCAGGTTCGCGGCCAGTGACGCAGATGGCCTCATTGACAGCCTGACCGACGACGTGACCTGGTGGATCGGCGGAAAGCCTGCCGACTTGCCACAAGCCGGACCGAAATCGAAGGACGGTATCAGCGCGGTCCTGCGCGGCATCGGCGCGAAGATCCCCGGCGGCATCGACATGCGCATTAGGGGCATGATCGGCGAAGGCGACAAGGTGGCGGCCGAAGTCGAAGCGGTCGGCGAGATCGTCAACGGCCGTACCTACAATAATGAATATCACTTCCTGTTCACGATCCGCGACGGACGCATCTCATCGGTAAAAGAATATCACGATACGCTACACCTAAAGTCAGTATTTTCAGCGTGATGTCTTGTATCTGGACAGGCTAAGGAAAGTAAAATGGCGGTAGAAGACAGCGCTTATGGGCGGTGGCAGCAGACGGTGGCGGCACGGTACAAGGATCGGTCCTTCGTAGCGCGAAACAGGTCGGGCGTGGAGGTTGAGCCGGTCTACAGCGGCCTTGACCGGATGGGGAACGAGGCAGAGATGCCGGGGCAGTATCCCTATACCCGTGGCATCTACCCCATCCATTACCAGTATCAGCCCTGGATGGACCTGCAGATCATCGGCTTTGGCCTGCCGTCGCAGACGCGCAAGCGGATGGACTTGCTGCTGGAGCAAGGTGGGTCGAAGGGTTATTTCGACCGCGAGGCCTATAACTTCATTTTCGATATGCCTACATCGATGGGCTATGATCCGGACCATCCCGGCGTCCGCGGCAGCATTGGCGATTGCGGCATCTCGGTCTGCAAGGCGAGCGACTATGAAGTCCTGCTCGACGGCAAGGATCTGTCCAAGACCACAGTTTCGCTGGTTCTGAATGCCGGTTCGCCCGCCATGCTCGGCCTTTACCTGGCAGCAGCGAAAAGGCGCGGCTTCGCGTTCGACAAGCTGGGTGGCAATCTGACCAACTATATCTGGGACTTCTTTGGACATAGCGGCGGCACGAACTTTTCGCCGCGCGGCAGCTACCGGCTGATCGCCGACATCGCATCCTATTGTGCGCAGCATGTACCGCTCTGGAATCCGCTGACGATCAGTGAGCACAACATCTGCGAGGCGGGTGCGGACAACGTTCAGGCCGTGGCCTATTCGATCGCGGCGATAATCGCGGTCAACGAGGAGTGCGTGAAACTCGGGATCGATCCGGATTCGGTCGTGCCCCGGTTTGGCTTCCACGTGCGATATGGCGAAAATTTCTTTGAGGAAGTCGCCAAGACCCGCGCGCTTCGTCGCGTCTACGCCAAGGTCAACCGCGAGCGGTTCGGCTGCAAGAAAAGCGGCTCGCTTCAGGCCCGGATTCACGCGCAGACGGCGGGTTCGCTGCTGACGGTGCAACAGCCGCTGAACAACCTCGTCCGGAACGCCTATGGCGCGTTGGCCGCCGTGTTGTCTGGCGCTAACGGCATGACGATCAACGCCTATGACGAAGCGCTCGGGCTGCCGACCGAGGAAGCTGTGACGCTCTCGCTGAGGACCAGCCAGATCATCGCCGAGGAAACCGGAGCGGTGCAGGTCTCCGACCCGTTCGGCGGATCCTACTATGTAGAATCTCTAACCGACGAGATCGAGCGCAGGGTGTTCGAAATTATCGCCGACATCGATGATCGTGGCGGGCTTATTGCCTGCATCGAATCCGGGTGGATCAAGCAGCAGGTTTCTGCCGCCGCGTACAAGTGGCGTCAGGAAATCGAAAGCGGTGAAAGAACCATGGTCGGGGTGAACAAATATACCACCGACGAGCCGGAACAGTATGCGGTGTTCAAGCCCGATCCCGAGGCCGCGCGCCTGGCGATCGAAGATATCGAGCGCCATCGGCGCGATCGCGATGCTGCCCGCTGCTCGGCGGCGCTGGAAAAGCTGCGCGAGGCCGCCGTCGAGGTCAGCGAAGGCCGGACGATCGGATCGGTGATGGAAAACCTGGTGGCCGCGGCTGAAGCCGATGCGACGCTCGGCGAGATGCAGGCGATCCTTCACGACATTTTCGGGCGCAACAAGTAAAAGGCTGAAACATATGCAAGACAATGCGCCAAATCCGCGCGTGCTGCTGACCAAGAGCTTCATCGACAGCCATGACCGCGCGATTGCGACGATCGCACTGGCGCTGCGGGATGCCGCAATGGAAGTCGTGCTGATCGATTACGAACAGCCGGAAGACGTGGTGACTGTGGCACTTCAGGAAGATGTCGATATCATCGGATTGAGCTTCATGTCCGGCGGCCAGGTGGAGACGACCCAGAAGATCGTCGCAGAGCTCAAGCGGCGTGGAGTGGACGATCTTCCGCTAGTCGTGGGAGGTGTCATCCGCCCGTTCGACGTGCCCCCGCTGGAGGAGGCTGGCGTCAGGGAAATTTTCAGGGGCGGCGCGCCGCTGGCCGATGTAGTGGCGACATTCCAGCGGCTTGCGAAAGCATATCGGGGTTACGCTTGACGGCTCCGCACGCCAGACCTGACGCTTCCTCGCTTCTGACCGCGGTGCGAAGTCGCGATCCGCTGGCAATCGCGCGGGCCATCACCGCAATAGAGAATCGGACCTCGACCGGAAACGAACTTGCCGTGGCCGTGCGCGGGCAGGTCAACGGGTGCCGAACGCTTGGCGTCACCGGCCCTCCTGGTGCGGGCAAATCTTCGCTCATCAACGCGCTGGTGCAGGAAATGCTGCCGCACTATCCGCGCACGGCGATTTTGACCGTCGACCCGTCGAGCCCGATCAGCGGCGGCGCCGTCTTGGGCGATCGGGTGCGGATGGCCGAGCACAGCGCGAACCCGAACGTCTTCATTCGCTCGCTTGCCACGCGGGGTCACCTGGGCGGAGTGACGCGGATGACGCGGTCGGTCATGGACCTTCTGGCCGCTGGCGGCATGGACCTTGTCATTGTCGAAACCGTCGGCACAGGCCAGTCGGAGCTCGAGGTTGCCGAGCTAACCAACGTCAAGATCGTCGTGAATGCGCCAGGCCTCGGTGACGAGATGCAGGCCATCAAGGCTGGCGTCCTGGAAATTGCCGACATTCTGGTCGTGAACAAATCGGACCTGCCCGACGCTGCCCGCACCGCCGCGCATCTGAACGCAATGCTGCACCACCGTGGACACGATGAACACCGGTCGGTGGTCTGTGTATCTACAGTCACCCGGGACGGACTGAAAGCGCTTGCCGACGCGATAGAAATCAAATTTGCGCAGCTTGCAGCGGATTCCACACTTGCGGTTCCAAGGACAGCAAGCGCGCGATTGCTGCTCGCCAGAGCGGTTGCAGACCGGGCGGAAGACATGATTGCGCGCACGGTCGACCCTCGGATCGACGTCCTTGTGGAGGATATTGCCGCCGGCCTCCTGTCACGTCAGGACGGCGCGAGAACGGCCATCGGCTTGTTGGGCGAACTGCGCCCGGTTTCAAATGCAAGGGACTGAACGTGAACCTGGATATATTCTCTCTCTCGGGCCGGGTGGCGCTGGTTACCGGCGCATCTAGCGGCATCGGCCGCGTTCTTGCCCAAGGTCTGGCCGCAGCAGGCGCCTGTGTGGTCGCCGTCGCCCGTAGAACAGAGCGATTGAACGATCTCGTGGCCGAAATCGAAAGATCCGGCGGCCGCGCGATTGCGGTGCAGGGCGATGTCACCGACCCCGAGAGCGTCGCAAAAGCATTCGATGCCGCCGAGAATGCATTCGGGATCGCCGATGTCATAGTGAGCAATGCTGGGGTTACGGAAGCGCGCAACTTCCTGAAGATCGACGCTGCCGCGCGGGATGCCATCTTCGATACCAATCTGCGGGGCGTGTGGAATGTCGGCCAGGAGGCAGCGCGCCGTCTCGTCGGCGCAGGCAAAGGTGGGTCGATCATCAATGTGGCGTCTGTGCTGGGGCTGGCTGTCCAGCCCGGACTGGCCAGCTACTGTTCATCGAAAGGCGCGGTCATCCAGTTGACGCGCGCCATGGCGGTCGATCTGACCAGGCACAACATCCGGGTCAATGCCTTGGCGCCCGGCTGGTTCAAGACGGAACTGAACGAAGCGTTCTTTGATAGCCCTGCAGGCGCTGAACGCGTTGCACAAATGCCGGCACGCAGGCTGGGCAAGATCGAAGAACTGATCGGCCCCGTCATCATGCTCGCCAGTGACGCAGGCTCGTTCGTGAACGGCAGCGTGGTCGTGGTCGACGGCGCCTTGAATGCCTTGGTAGCCTGATCTCGCACTATTGGCGCGCGATTGCGTTCGGTCAATGAAAGCCTGATCTACATTGTTGTCAGCCGGAACCTCGCTTCACGGCACACACAAGGGTTATGCGATGCCCACATTGTTCGATCCATTCAGCTTGAAGGGTGTTAATCTTCGCAATCGGATCGTTGTTGCGCCGATGTGCCAATACAGCGCGGTCGACGGCCTCACCAATCAGTGGCACCGGGTTCACTATCCCGCGCTGGCGCGAGGCGGAGCGGGCCTGGTGATTGTGGAGGCCACAGCCGTTTCGCCCGAGGGGCGCATCACGCAAGGCTGCACCGGCCTTTGGGCTGATAGTCAGATTGATGGCATGGCGCGCATCGCAGCTGATATCACAGCGGAAGGGGCCGTGCCCGGCATTCAGCTTGGCCATGCTGGACGAAAGGGCAGCGCCAACCGTCCCTGGGAGGGGGACGACCACATTCCGTCGGGCGAAACGGGCGGCTGGGACACGATCTCTCCGTCGGCCATCGCGCTAGGCGGCAACCTGCCGAAAGTGCCTCGCGCCATGACGATTGCGGATATCGAACGCGTGAAGGGGGACTTCGTGGCTGCCGCCCAGCGCGCCCTGAAGGCCGGTTTCGAATGGCTGGAGCTGCACTTCGCACATGGCTATCTCGGGCAAAGCTTCTTCTCGGTCCACGCCAACCAGCGGGCAGACCAATATGGCGGCGACTGGCGCGACCGCGGACGCTTCCTGCTGGAAACCCTGGCGGCCGTTCGGAAGGTGTGGCCGGAACATCTGCCGCTTGCCGCTCGCTTCGGTGTAATCGAATTTGACGGCCGCGACGACGAGACTTTGGCGGAAGCAATTGCGCTGGCAAAGGCGTTTCGCAGCAATGGCCTTGATATGCTTAACGTGAGCATAGGCTTTTCGACCAGCGAAAGTCAGATACCCTGGAAGCCAGGTTTCATGGCGCCCTATGCCGAACGTGTCCGGCAGGAGACGGGCCTGCCCGTCGCATCTGCCTGGGGCATGGACGACCCGAAGTTTGCCAACAGCGCGGTGGAGCGGGGCCAACTGGATCTCGTGATGGTTGGCAAGGCCCACCTCGCGAATCCTCACTATCCGCATTTCGCAGCACTTGCGCTAGGAGATGCGCGATCCGCTTCAGTGCTGCCTGATCCGTACGCTCACTGGCTTCGTCGTTACCGCTTGATGGAATTCGCGCCCGCACGATGACGATGCTCGATGTTCATCAAGATAGAAGTGACCCGTCATGTGAGGTAGGATTGTCAACGCACCTGCCAGGAGTATGGTTGCCGCGCTATTTTCCTCATAAGGAAATACCTATCTCGTTAACTGCGTGAATTCATCGATCGAGTCTTTGATTGATAGCAGAAATGGGCTTGTCTCCAATATCGTCCATGTGGTGAGGCAAACTATTACAGAGCCTGGAAGGGGCAAGAACGAAGGAATTGAATTTTGGGACGCTCCAGCGTGGGAATGGATAGCTTGGCGTCGGCGGTCGGAAGCGCCAACCCAAATGAGTCGTTATTCGACTCTGTCAAATACAGACCTCCACGCATACCTCATGGGGCTGTCGTTCGCATTGGCCTTGCTGCAAGATTGGCGGAATCCGACCATACGACGCTAACCACAGTCGTGAGTGCAGCCGGCTATGGAAAGACCACCGCGCTGGCATTTCATTTCGTGAGATTGGAGGAGTTGGGTTATCGCCTCGCTTGGGTTCGACTGGCGGAAATCGATGCCGATCCACAGCACTTCCTCGAATCTGTATTCTCTGCCTTCGAACATTGGAAGCCAGGCCTCTGCACGCAAGCTCTTTCAATTTTGATGAATGGCGGCGCGGCGACGGTTGATCGCGCAATCAGTCATTTTTTTGATCGGCTCGCGAGTATGGGCAAACGGTGCTGCCTTTTCCTTGACGATTACCATCGCGCGGAAAGCCCGGGAACGAACGCGGTGATCAGTCGACTGACAGCGGCAGCGCCCGACAACTTGTCCATAAAGCTGGCCAGCCGCTGCCTCCCCGCGATCGATTTTTCGCCGCTGCGGCTGAGCGCGAAAATCAGCGAGATTTCCACCAACGCGTTCCTGTTCACACGAAGCGAAACCGAGCAACTATTCGGCCGGGACACCGCCCTTCCACTTTCGTCCGAACAGCATCGCATGATCGAGCATTTTGCGTCTGGATGGGCGGTCGGTTTGCAGGCGCTGCACATCTCAGCGCGGCAACGCGATGGATTGGCGCCGGTTTTAGCCCGCCTTGCTGACAGCAATGCTGATATCTTTCACTTTTTCTCGACCGAAGTCGTAGGAGGATTGTCGCAGGAGCTACAATGGTTTCTGAGTGCCAGTGCAAAACTCGGCGTCTTCAATGCTGAACTCTGCGACGATGTTTTCCGGATCGACAATTCGGCAGAGTTTATCGCCGAGATAGAACGGATGAACCTATTTTTTCAACCCGTTGGAAACCAGCAGGATTGGTTGACTTATCATGATCTGTTTAATGAATTTCTTAGCCGACGGGATCCAATTTTAGAACCTGAACGGCAAAGCGAGATAAACCGTGCGGCGTATGACTGGTTCGCCGTCCGGAACATGCATGATTTTGCCATTCCATTTGCCATCCGCGAGCAGATGTGGGCTGAAGCCGCAGAAGGGCTGGAAGTTGGTTGGCGCAAAATGCTGACGCTGAGTCAGTTCCTTGCCCTGGAGAACCTGATAACTCGATTGCCTCCTGAAAAGTTGTCCGCGCGACCCATGCTGCAGATCGCCCTCGCCTGGTCATATGGCATGCAACGCAAGCTCGCCCAGGCCAAGCAGATCGTCGCCGAAGTCGAACGCAAGCTCCCCCTCCCGTCGATCCCTACCGTCCCGAAAGATCCACCCCGTGCGGCATTGTTTGCACTTAAGGCATCTATCAGCAACATGTGCGGTGACGTGGATTCCATTCTGGCGCTCACCGAAATTGATCAGGGCAGATTTGATGCCTTTGCGCCTTTCGAACGCAGCATTATCCTGAATTGCGCAGTTTATGCGCATGTCATTGCAGGGAAGATTGATCAGGCCCACCGACTTGCAAACGTGGGCGCAGAGGCACTGAGCAAAGCCGAACTCCCGCTTATCGCAATCCATCGCGAGCTGTTTCGCGGGATGGCCTACGAGGTGTCTGGCGATCTGAACGCCGCCTTTGAAGCTTGGTCCTACGCCCATGAACTTGCATTGGCGTCCTTTGGCTTTGCTTATGCGCCAACCCAAAGCATGATGGCGAGCATCCATCTTGAACGCGGCGACCTGATCTCGGCCCGCGCTTCGCTTCAGTGGGCCAACGCAGGTCTGAATGAACCGGCGATAATTCGTCCTCTCATCCTCAATTGCCTGACCTCGGCACGGATAGAAGTCTTGGAAGGGCAGTTGACGAAGGCGCTGCACTTGCTCGGCGTGGGCGAAGAGGTGGGACGAAAAGAGGGAAATGTTGAGCTGCGCGTCGCATGCCTATCGGAGCGCATGAGGGTGTTGGTGGATAGCGGTCGAATAGCCGAAGCCCATCAAGTCGAAAGCGATATGGATTTGCTGCTGGAAGCAGATAAAGTGCATGAGGATCTGGCCTGGGTCGGGGCATTTTCCTGGGCTGCGCTGGGCAAGGCGCATATCACTGTCGCCTTGGGCAAAGCGGAAGAGGCCAACAGGATTGTTGGACACCAACTGCTCCGTATCGATGGCACCAGCAGCAATGGGTCGTTGATCAGCTTTTTGCTTTACGGGACGATCGCCTCCTATGACCTTAACCATCGCCAGGAAGCATTTCAACGCTTTGCCCGCGCAGTGGCCATAGCTCGACAAGGCGGCTACCTTCTCACTGTTGCCAACATCATGAAGAGCAGGCCAGAAGTACTCGCCGATGGCTTGAATTGGTGCGCAAGGCAGGGGGAGGACGTTGAATTTCTGGTTCGAATTGCCAAAATCTCGAATTTGCCGCGGGGAATATGGATCCAATTTGACAAAGATATCGTGGAATTTGGCGCCGTCGAACTGACAGAAAGAGAGCGTGACTTGCTGTGGCTTCTTGGTCGTGGTGAGTCCAATAAGCAAATTGCCCGTGATCTTGCCATAAGTGGCAACACTGTTTCTTGGCATTTGAAGAATATTTTCGTCAAACTGGGGGTTGAGAACCGGACCCAAGCGGTCAAGGCGGCGCAACAGCTTGGTCTCATGAAATAGGACGGCCCCGATTGATATGATCCCGATGGTCACAGGATACGCCCTCCTCGAGCTCGGGGCCGTCCGTCATTCCGTCAGCTTAATGCAAACCCAGGATAACCGTTTGCAGCTTCCGCGTCCAGAATGTTGTAATAATTGGGATTCCCGCCAAAATAGGCGAGGAACTGCTTTGGCCTATGGGCGGTATTTTGCCCGTTGAACCACGAGCCCACTGTCGACAACAATAGTTGATCGGCAATTTCAGCGACCACATCTACCCATTCCGCTTCATTCGAGGGCTTTGGTTCGATTTCCCTGACCCCGCGCTCCTCAAGCGACTGGATGCAGTTAATTACCCAATCAACGTTTCGCTCGATGCATCGCGGGAAATTGCAAAGCGTTCCGCCATTCAACGGTCCCAACGGCATAAAGGTGTTCGGGAAGCCGCTAGGCGTCATCCCCAGATAGCTTTTCACACCATCCGCCCAATATTCCTTTAAAGAAAGACCTGATTTTCCAATTATATCAATGTTTTCATATGGGCCCACGAAAGCATTGAACCCAGTTGCATAGACAATTACATCAAACTCGTAGTCCTTTTCGGTAGTCTTGATCCCCTTGGCCGTAAACCGCTCGATGGGCGTCTCGAGCAAGTCGACAAGTGCCACATTTGGGCGATTGTAAGACTCGTAGTAGCCGCTTTCCATTGGTACGCGTTTCAGGCCAAAGCCATGATCCTTGGGAATCAACTTTTCGGCAATTTCCGGATCGTTGACGCGTGAGCGAATTTTGTCGGCAACGAAGTTGGTGACAATCCTGTTGGCTTCGGGGTCCATGATGGTGCTCTGATAGCTTCCCAACCACATCGCGAAGCCAGGACTGTAATACCTGTCATTCAAATGGGCCTGTTGCTCTTCACGTGTCAGATCAAGCAGTGATCCCTCTTCGATAAATTCGTGAACGAAGCTGCCAAAGGTCTTCTTCAACCGATCAAAGCTGCGCGTTGCTGCTTCGCCTTTGAACTCCGCCTTTTCCTCATCAGTGAGAAGACCGTTGCCCAACGGCGTGGCCCAATCGGGGCGGAATTGGAAAACACTCAGATTGCAGTCTCGCTTGGCCACTTCGGTGATGATTTGAATGGCGGTTGCGCCGGTTCCAATGACTGCAACCCGCTTACCGTCAAGATCGTCAAATCGTTCATCCCAATGAATGCTATGTGTCTGCAATCCTTGGAAATCGTCTCTTCCTGGATAATCCGGATATAGTGGTTCGGACAGTGGCCCAGTTGCAAAGATTATGTATTTTGCTATGTATTCAAGATCTCCGCTTTCGTCGGTCAAAGTCCAGTTCGCGTTTTGCTCGTTCCAGATCGCGCTTTTGATGTGGACGCCAAAGTCAATATCTTGCCGCCAGTCGAATTTTGCGGCAGCGTGATTAATGTACTCGAGCAGTTGAGGCTGCTTGGAGAACCTGCTTTGCCAGTCCCATTCCTCCAGCAATTCTTCAGAAAAAGAGAATTGGTAGCTAAGAGTTTCCGAATCAAGCGTGCATCCGGGATAACGATTTTTATACCAGGTTCCGCCGAGGTCCTCATATCGCTCGATGCAACGAAATGAGAGCTTCGTTTCTCGAAGCTTCTGGATCGCATAGAGACCAGTAACCCCAGCGCCGATCACCACAACATCAAATCTCTTCGTGTTGTTCATCATCCTATCTCCAGTCGTTTATTTGTAACGAGAACCGGTGTGCCTGACGTGGCGACGGCGCTCGGCGGGGATATTGTCCTCACCTGAATTCGATACGAATCAGTGATCCGCATCGTAACCACCAGTTTGAGTGGGTATCCAGACTGGGACTGAAGGCGACGCGCGCTGCCCAGAGCTGCGGCGCGCGAATGGGGGGCGGACGGCACCACCGTCAACAATGTCCAACGAGTCACGGCGACCTGGGGCGATGTCGATGTTCCGCGTCCAAGCAATCCCTTGGGAGGCTATGGATCTTCGGAGGGGCCAAGCGCGTCTGCGTTACAATGCCCGCTTCCATCTCAAACCCGGCAGCACCTGCGGCCTTCGTGCATTTGGTTACGACGAAGCCAGGGCTGATGATGTTCACGCGGATGTTGCGCGGTGCCAGTTTCTTGGCGAGATCTTCCGAAATCGAGTTTAACGCCACCTTGGTCGCGGTGTAGACCGATGTGCCAGGCCTGCGCAACGTGGTGAACGACGACGAGATGTTGATGACGCAGCCGGCTTCGCGCAGATGCGGTATCGCTGACAGGGTCGTCAGGATGACGCCTAGCACATTGAGTTCGAAAGCGCGGCGATAGTCGTCTTCGTTGGCATGTTCTACGGGCGCGGCAGTCCAGATGCCGGAATTGTTGACCAGGATGTCGAGGCCGCCGAAGTGCGACACCGCCGCATCACCAACCTGACCGTAGCCAATAAGAGTCATATGTTAGTTATCACAGCTTGGCCTCGATCGGAGCCTGCTCCCGTAGGCTCAAAGAAACCCTTCCCCTGCATGATCATCGAATAGCTCAGCCGACCGAACATAGCCCAGGAGAACCTCGACCTTCTTGTGGCGTGACACCTCCTGCATCTTGGCGATGGTCGCGCCGTTGCGGGAGGCCTCGGTTAGGAACCCAGCCCGCAGCGAATGCCCCGCCACCGCCTCCGGGTCGATACCCACGCGGCCTGCATATTTCTGAATGAGCCGCGCAATCGAGCGGTCGGACATCGGCGCATCGGTTGGCCGCCCTTGTGGATCGATCTGATAGAACAGCGGCCCGGCACCGTGCCCCCGCACCGCCAACCACGCTTTCAGCCGCTCCAAGGGTTTGAGCACTTTGCCCGCCGGCACTGCGATCTCCTGCCCCTCGCCCTCCTGATCGGTCTTGGAATAACGCAAAGTCAGTTTCAGGCCCTTGTCGACCAGTTCCACATCCCGCAATTCGAGCCCGACCAGTTCCGAGCGCCGAAGGGCGGCCGCTAGGCCCAGCGCCAGGATCGCCCGGTCGCGAATCGAGCGGGTGCCCTCCCCCTCGGCCACCGCGATCATCGCCGCCAATTCCCTCGCCGTAATCGCCGCCTTGCGGGCGCTGGGCCGGATGCGCCCCTCGCGGCGGATGCCGGCAAGCGTATCGGCGATCACCCTGCGTGCGTCGCGCGAAGTCGGCGGCAAATCCCCGGCCTGCCGATGCTTCCACCCGATCGCGGCGAGATGCCGCCCAATCGTGGTGTCGGCCTTGCCGGCCAGCGCCAGCGCGGCAAGGTAGGTTGCCACCGCTTCGGTGCGTGCGGGTAACGGGGTCAAGCCACGCTCATCGCACCAGCCTTCGAACCGGACCCAGTCGCTGGTGTAGGCGCGCAGGGTGTTCGCCGCCTTGGCCTGCGTGCGATAGACCCGCGCCGCGGCAATTTCTTCGCTGAGCCGCCCGCCGGGTTCGGCTAGCGTGTCAGGCGATGTCGCAGAGACGGCGGTCATGGAGACCCCGCCCTCGCTTCGGGCGGCATCCTCGTTACCGTGAACCATTTTCCGCCCTGCCCGCCACAACCGACCTTTCTATAGCTCCTTTTTCACTGTCCGTGAATAGCAATTATCGGACAGTGATTAGTCGTCAGGCAGGGCATCCAAGCTGCCTATACTTTTGATGCCGTTCCTATACTATCGGCGCGGATGGCCCCCTCCCCTGCCCCGTGGCAACTAGCGCTGGCGCGGCTCGAGGGCGCCCTCCCCTTCCTCGGCAACGACCTCGCCGCGAGCCTCGCGCTCGCCTCGCTGCGCCGTTTGTGGCGCGTCCATGTGCGCGATTTTGCGTTCGAAAACATCGGGTTGGAGCACGATCCGGGGCTTGAGGCCGCGGAATTGATGCGTAGCTGGTATAGTGAGGAACGGCGCGATCTGCTGTCTTGGGTG